>BCSF01000466.1_pt1 | contig 15822 bp, 14 predicted proteins | sample 1016431 | NCBI WGS metagenome assembly BCSF01 (sample SAMD00045685;SAMD00045686;SAMD00045687;SAMD00045688;SAMD00045689;SAMD00045690;SAMD00045691;SAMD00045692;SAMD00045684;SAMD00045690;SAMD00045691;SAMD00045692;SAMD00045684;SAMD00045685;SAMD00045686;SAMD00045687;SAMD00045688;SAMD00045689, study...
CCGCAGGTGGTGACGTTAAACAAGGTATGTTGTTCCACAAGGACACTATGGTTCTTGCAGAGCAAATGGGCGTTCGTTCACAAACTCAGTACAAGCAGGACTTCCTTGCTACTCTATACACTGCTGATACTTTGTATGGTACTGCTGTTCTACGTGAAGACGCAGGCTTTAACATCATGGTTAACGGCTAATAGTTGTAACTTAAGGGGTTTCTTCGGAAGCCCCTTTCCCTTCTTCTTCTTTTTCCTTTTTAATTACATAGGATTGTTTCATGGCTATATTTAGAGGTACAGGTGGCACAGGTGATTCAACTACTACTGCTGTTGTTGATGCCGTAACGGAACAATCTGCTATAGCTACAACGAAAGCGCAGGAAGCGGCTACTTCTGCTTCTAATGCTCTTACGTCTGAAACTAATGCGGCAACATCCGCAACCACAGCTTCTACAAAAGCTACTGAAGCTAATACAGCAAAGACTGCCGCAGAGAACGCAAAGACTGCCGCAGAGACTGCTAGAGATGCGGCACAGACCGCACAGACAGCCGCAGAGTCGGCTAGAGACACTGCACAAACTCATGCAAATACAGCTAACAATACTTATGTTCAAACTGTAGCAGGTATTTCAACGGAAATACAGAGTTTAGATAGTATTAAAAATGCTATTACAGGTGTAAATACAATTAAATCTGACGTTACTACAGTATCTAATATATCTTCCGATGTAACTGCTGTAGCTTCAGATGCTACTGATATTGGTACTGTATCTAGTAACATTGCTAATGTAAATAGCGTAGGCAATAATATAGCCAATGTAAACTCAGTAGCAACCAATGCAACTAATATAAACACAGTAGCTAGTGATGGTACTGACATCGGTACAGTAGCTACAAACATTTCCAATGTAAATACTGTAGCAGGTATATCTAGTGATGTAACTACTGTAGCAGGTCTTGAATCTAAAATGGACACTGTTATAGCAGACGCTAGTGACATAGGTACTGTAGCAAGTAATATTGATGATGTAGGCACGGTTGCAGGAAACATAACTGCTGTTCAAAACGCCAGTGCTAACGCAACAATCGCTACCAACAAAGCCGCAGAAGCATCCGCAAGCGCGACTTCAGCTTCTGCTTCGGCAGACTCTATATTAAACCTAACAGCCGCTACGGGAGATGCAGGTACTGATGTATCCTATAATGCTTCTACGGGCGTACTGACTGTTCCTAGAGGGGCAGATGGTGTAGATGGTTCAGATGCAAATGTAACAGCCGCTAATGTTACTGGTGTCCTTACAGGAGGCACTGGTATCTCTATAGCGAGTAACGGTACTATTACCAATGATTCACCAGACCAGACAGTATCTTTAACAGGTGCAGGTGGTACTTCAGTAACAGGTACATATCCTAATTTTACTATTACTAGTAGTAGCACTTTAACAGACGCACAGATTAAAACAGCTTACGAAAACAACGCAGACACCAATGCATTTACCGATGCAGACCACAGTAAACTAGATGGTATTGAAGCTAGTGCAGACGTAACTGACACAGTTAACGTAACTGCCGCAGGTGCTTTAATGACTACAGGTGGGCAGATGACAGGTAACATTACGTTTTCTGGTACACAAACTGTAGACGGTAGAGACTTGTCAGTTGATGGTGCTAGACTAGATACTTTAGAAAGAACAGCGCGGTTACGTTTTCAAAAACGAGGGTATACAAATACAGTATCTTTTCTTACTTTAACTACAAGCTATCAACAAATAGGTCAATCATTACGTCTTAATGACGCAATTAATGTTGATTGTGAACACGAGTTAGAGTTAAACATGATTTTAAACTATGCTGACATTAATTCTTCCAATGAAGGTTTTTTTGCAGTAACTGTTGATGCTCCTGTTCCTGCTAGTGAAACAACTGTAAATTTAGGAACTGTTATTACTCATTCTACCTCTGGCTCTGGTTACACGTTTAAGGTTGCAGGTAATGTTACTAAGTACATGTCACCGTATTGTGGAATGTCAGTAAACTCAGACGGCTCAAGTGCTTTTGGATTTAACAACAACGATGGTTGGTTTTATGACCCACAAACAAACCAAACAACTATAGAATGTTATGCCTATCAAGCTAATAAACCAAGCACAGGTGATACAGTTTATTTACACCCTTTTGATTGGGAAACTTCAGGTACAGAAATATTTGGCGATACTTATCCTTTAGAAGCGTACAATGCTAACGGCACTGTAAATCAAAATCAATTTTATAAAATATATCTTGGTTATCACGAAGGCGGTAGGTACTATAAAATAAAAGCTAGAGAAACTACAGCCTCTGAAAATTTGAGCATTTCTTTGGTGAATGGTACTTATTCACAAATTATAGGTAGCTAAAACATGAGAGTAGGTTATTTAAGAATTTCAGACGGTGTGTGTGAGCAGGTATTACACAGTGAGCATACAACAAGAGAAGAAGCGCACAATGCGGCAGTTGCTTTAGCTGATAGTTTAGTAGGCACTGAAAACATTATTGAAGTACAAAGAGGTTATGAAAACGGAGAAACAACTTTTCATCCGAGAGTAATTTATAACGTACCACCAACTGACGCACAAAGAAACCCATCGTAACAAGGAATAGTATTATGGTAACGGAAGAAACTAAACAAGCTGTAGACGTAATGGCGGCATCAACTGGTATAATGTCGTTGGCGGCTTGGTTGCCTCCCGTTGCTAGTTTATTTACGATTATCTGGTTAGGTATTCGTATTTATGAATCAGAAACAGTACAGAAGATTGTACACAAGAAGTGAGACAGTTATTTTGTTTACTCATGTTATTGTCTTGGGTGGCACTAGGAGACAACGCGCAGGAAGGTAGTCTGAATACCTATCATGGTGATAACTCGACTACCAATAGCAACAATACAACAACAGATACGTCAACTAGTAACACATATAACGGAGCAGGAAGCAGTAGTGAAATACCAGTAGGTTCTGCAATCACTCCTAGCTACATGAGTAATGGTATGGACACCTGTCTTAAGGGTACAGGAGGTTCGTTACAGACAGTAGGCGTAGGGTTTAGTAGCGGTACATATGATATTGACCCTGAATGTAACAGACGCAGAGACGCTAAGGTCTTGTCTGATTTAGGAATGAAGGTAAGTGCGGTGGCTCGTATGTGTCAAAGCACTGACGTATGGAAGGCAATGTTTATCTCAGGTACACCTTGTCCTATACTGTCAAACGGTAAGCTAGTCGTAGGTAAACGTGCTATGTTAGTTATGAAACGTCAGCCAGAAGTTTACATACCAGACTACAACAAGAAAACAAAAGATTGGTACAATACTGTATTAAACATAGGAGGAGAGGAGACAGATGAAGAAGACACTATTATCTCTGTTAGTGCTAAGTTCCGTAGCTCACTCAAGTGAGTACGATGCGCTATTAGAATCTAGCACAGCTATAGTTGACAAAATCAACACTGGCATCCTCCTAGTAGGCGCGGCTCAGGAATACGCACATCATGGCGATGCTTTGTCTGACGGTACTATGTCTAATACAGCGCACATTACTGAAGCTGAAGTGCAAGCATACAACACTGCATTGACTAACTTTGCTACTAACTATCAGCCATACGGTGACGTTAAGGCTGTATTAGAAAACAAAGCTATGGAAGAACTAGAACTAATGGATGATGCTATTGGTACGTTTACTGAAGCTGTTGTAGAAATGATTGAAGTACAACAAGTAGCTGAACGTGTAGAGGAAGCGCAAGGTAATCCACAGCAGGAAGAGGAAGTACAAACATTTGTAGCTGAGACTGTAGAGGTACTACAGATTGAACAAGAGACTGTTGATGCGTATAATCAGTCAACGGACGATATCGAGACTCACGCTAACAACGCTAGTGCTTATCTAGCTGTAGCTAACTCAGAGGAAGCTGTAGCATTCCTAGAGCAAGGCATTGAGAACGCTAACACTACAGCGGAACAGACTAACATTTTCTATGATGCTAACCAACAGTGGGTATCTATGGGTTATCCTACTACACGTAATCTAACAGCTGTATTTCTTAACGGTAATGACAATATAGGTTTAGATTTATACGTAACTGAAACTGACATATTAGTAGCAGGTAGTGAATCAGAGTTCTTCCAAACAGGACCAACTCATCTTGGTTACTCTTGCTTTATGTACGGAACGGATTGTGTTGAACTATGAGTTTAGAAAGTACAGAACTCAAGATAGGTAACACATCATTTAAGGGCGTATGGATTGCCATCGTACTTGGTATTGGTAGTACTATAGGTGGTGGCGTATGGACAGCCTCTAGTTTGTACAGCAGACTGGAAGCAGTGGAATCTAGACAGATACCCAATATAACGCCCATACGTGAGAATCTAGCGACTTTAGGCACAAGGCTAGAGACACTACTAGGTCAACAAGAAAAGCTCTTAGAATTGAATACAGACGTTTCTAAGCTATCTAATGAAATAGAGGCTATGAAAGCTACAGTAGCTAAAGCAGAAATTATTATTAATGACATTGGCGATACAGAAGTAAAGTTCAAAACATTAAACAAAGAGATAGAAGACTTATGGCAGGGTATGGACTACTTGTCTAATCCGCTAAAGTGAGGCATATATGTTACAGCAACTAATCGGACCAGTAACGGGACTACTTGACAAATTTATAGAGGACAAAGACAAGAAGAATGCTATCGCGTTTGAACTTTCGACAATGGCTGAAAAACACGCGCAGGAACTTGCGAAAGCGCAGATTGAAGTTAATAAGACAGAAGCGGCACACCGAAGCCTATTTGTATCGGGTTGGAGACCTGCTGTTGGTTGGACTTGTTGTCTTGGACTTGCGAGTAACTACCTTCTTATCCCGATGGCAAATTTTGCGCTTGCTCTTGCCAATTCTACCATTGAAGTCCCTGTTCTAGATATATCAACTATGATGCCAGTTCTGATGGGTATGCTTGGTTTAGGTGCTATGAGAACTGTAGAGAAAGCCAAAGGCGTAGAGAGGAATAAATAATGTCGATGAGTGGAGCAGAAGCACAAAAGGCTTTTTACGAAAATCAAGCTAGACAAGAATCTATAGTTGATTCGTTATATGTTACTCCATCAGGAACTCCTGAAGAAAGGGCTAGATTAGAGGCTAAACTTAAAGAAGAGTTAACTCCTTTTCAATTAAATCAGATGATAGAAAAAGTAGCCGCTCAAAAACAACGTGAAGTAGAAAAACAAGCTGCTAAATCTCCTGAACAAAAAGAATCAGAAAGGCTACAAGGTGTTGTTGCTGAAGGTAAAAAGCAAGCACCTACATACAGAGAATCTTATGATGCAGGAGAGCCTACAACTTTTGAAGAAGCTAAACAAGCGGCTGATGAAACCTATATGCAGTATTGGTATGATGAAGCAAACGCTATTAGTAGTAAGTGGACGGACAAAGATTACCAATTAATAGCTGAACCTACAATGGAAAGCTATCGTGATAAGTATGGACGAACTCAGGAAAGAAGAGTTTTACCTGAAGGTTATGACGAATTCGTTGCGGCTCAAGAAAGAATTGACGCAGGTCCTTTAGATTTTTCCAGTGAAGAAACACACAAGATGCTTATTAAACCTCCTCCACTTGCAGGAGGACGATACGCAAAAGAACAAGAATGGATAGACGAAGATAACCCGCTACGTCAAGCTGTAGAAGCACAAGCAGACGTAATGAAGGACTTTTTGGATGCTGAAGGTATTTCAATAGTTAAGACGTATGAAGACGTAGGCATAGCTAAACCTGAAGAGTTGCGAGGCGAAGGTCTTTATTTAAATACAGGTACTGGAGCGCATATTGATTGGAATTCTGATTTAAAAAGAATGCAACGGTATCAGTTTACTCCTGATGGAGAACTAGGTACATACAGTGCTGTATTTGTTAGACCAGACCCCGAAGGGCTTGCCCCTATTGGTCAAATGCTGACAATGATTGGAGCTTTATCAGGTAATCCTTTATTACGTAACATAGGTGCCGTTGCTCAAGGCGGTGATTTAGAAGATATAGCTAAAAACGTAATAGCTGCTAATATTGCTCCAGATATTCTTGAAAACACTTTAGGTGATTTAGGTGTAGATGCTGATTTGTTTGGTTTAGATAATGCAGTTTTTTCAGAAGGCATAACAGAAGTACAAACAGCAATTATTACAGGAGATAGTGTTACAGACGCTGTTGGTAGTGCTTTTGGTGGTGAACTACTAGAAGCGGTAACTCCTGCTATTGAAGGTGTACTTCCAGATATAGACGTACCTGAAGCATTTGAAAAAGCAGGGGATATTCTAGCCTCGACAATTAAACCTGCGGTAGATACATTAGAAGAAGTTTTTGAGCCTGTAGTAAACGTAATAGAAAATACAGCGAATGTAATTGGAGAAACAGCTGAACCTATAACAAATGTAGCGGAAGCGGTAATTAACCCTGTAATAGATACAGTTGAAAAAGCCGCAAGTACAGTAGGAGAAGCTGTTGAGCCTATTGTAGACGTAGCGGAAGTAGCAGTAGATAAAACTGTTGACGTAAGTGTAGACGTTATAAATGCGCTAAGAGCCTCTGTCGGTCTTCCTCCTTTTGGTGAAACTGTTGAGAACTTTGATGCTAATAATGACGGTATAGTTACATCGGCAGACGCTCAACAGGTTATGAAAGACGAACAGCCAGAACCTCTAGTAGAACCTAAAGTACCTCCAGTAGAACCTGAAGTAACAGACATAAGCCTTGCAGAAAAAACTTTTAATAGTTTTGGTCTTACTGGTGATTCATTTGGTATCTCTAACGCAGAATTTAGTGATGCTATGAATAAAGTTGAAAAAGCTATGTTGGAGGGCAAAAGCGGTCAAGAAGCCCTTGTTAAAGAGCTTGGTGTTGAGGCTTTATCTAAATTAGGTTCAGAAGCGGGTGGGATGTTTATGCAAGCTATAAACACACTAGACCCTATTGTAGATGCATTTGGAAATGTAATTAAACCTGTAGTACAGACGGTTGGAAATGTAATAGAACCTGTAGTAGACGTAGTTGAAACTGTAGCTAAACCTGTAGTAGACGTGGTTGAACCTGTAGTACAAACCGTTGGAGACGTAGGTCAAGCTGTAGTAGACGTGGCTGAACCTGTAGTAACAACTGTTGGAGACGTAGTCGAAACTGCAGTAAAAGCTGTACCTGAAATAGATGTTGCATTGCCTGAAGTAGACGTAACATTACCTGAAGTAGACGTAACATTACCTGAAGTAGATGTTACATTGCCTGAAGTAAGCACACCTAGTTTTAATTTACCATCAATGTTAGGAATGCTAGGAACAACTCAAAGACAACCCACACAGGTTGAAAACTTATTTGATAAAGAACTATTTAAATTTGACACAGAGATTAAGTCTACTCAACAAATGCTTAGTCCAATGATGAACTTAAGAAGGTATGGATAATGACTTACTTACAATTAGTAAACAGTGTATTGCGTAGGCTTAGAGAAAACGAAGTCACTAGTATTGAAAGCTCGACTGACTCCTATGTAAAACTAGTAGGTGAATTTGTTAACGATGCTAGACGTATTGTTGAGGATGCTTGGGATTGGTCAGCACTTAGAAGTACTATTACAATTAATACAGAAGACAATACGTTTAGCTATAGTATGACGGGTACTAATAACTCCTTTAAAATACTAGACGTTATTAACGACACGTCTAACTTCTTTATGCGTCCCGCTAGTTCTTCTTGGATGAACAACGCATATTTAATTCAAGAGCCTGTCAAAGGTTCTCCTGAGTATTACTCTTGGAACGGTGTAGATGCTAACGGCAATGCTTTGGTTGATTTATATCCAAAACCTAACGGTGTTTATTCGTTACGTTTTAATATTGTAGATAGAACAGACCCGTTTACAGCGGATGCAGATAAACTAGTTGTACCTTCATCACCAGTAATTCAATATGCAGTAGCTTTAGCTTCCCGTGAACGTGGAGAGACAGGCGGTACTTCAGCACAGGAACTATTTGCCCTAGCGGACACTACGTTAGCTGACGCAATAGCGTTTGATGCCGCTAGATTCCCTTCTGAAACTGTATGGACACCTTGCTAATGGCACAACAATTACAGAACATTACAGTACAAGCCCCTGGATTTGCGGGCATAAACAGTCAGGATTCACCTGTATCCATTGACCAATCCTTTGCGGCTACCGCTAGTAACTGTATCATTGATGAATATGGACGTATTGGGGCGCGTAAGGGTTATACATCGGTTTCTACGAATAACACAGCGTTAGGTACTAGTCGTGGCGTAGAGGCTTTACATGAGTCATTAGACGTTAGTGGTGATAAAGTAGTATTTGCCGCAGGTAATGACAAAATATTTAAACTAGACGCTTCTTCCAATAATGCGTTGACTGACATAACTCCTGCGGGGTATACGCCAACGGCAAACAACTGGAAGATTGTAGACTTTAATAACCATACATATTTTTATCAAAGAGGACACGAGCCGTTACTATATACTGATGAAAGCGGCTCAGGTGTACTAGAGGCTCACTCAAGCCATTCCCATGCAACAGGTACTGCTCCTCAAGCTAATGAAGTTTTAGCCGCATACGGTAGATTATGGGCGGCTGATGTGACTGGTAATAAACACACTGTATATTGGACTGACTTACTACAAGGACATCATTGGACGGGTGGCACATCAGGTTCTCTGGACTTAACCAAAGTATTCCCTAACGGTCACGATGAGATTGTTGCTTTGTCAGCACACAACGGATTCTTAATTATATTCTGTAAGCGTTGTATTATTGTTTACTCTGGTGCTACTAGTCCTGCTAATATGGTACTACACGACACTGTAGAGGGCGTGGGTTGTGTTGCTAGAGACTCGGTACAACACACAGGTACTGACATTATATTCCTGTCTGAAGACGGTGTACGTAGTTTTGGTAGAACTATACAGGAAAAGTCAATGCCTATGCGTGACATAAGTAACAATGTACGTACTGAGTTGACTACATTAGTTAGACAACAGCTTAATCCTATTAAGTCTATTTACAGCGCAGATGAAGCATTTTACTTATTGTCTTTACAGGACAGTCAGACTGTATATTGCTTTGATATGCGTACTACTTTACCTGACGGTGCTAACAGAGTAACTACATGGGCAGGTGTTAATCCACGTAGCCTAGCGTTGCTACAGGACGGTAGTATTTACTTAGGTAGGGAAGACGGTGTATTTAAATATGAAGGTTATCAGGACAACGGTAGTGCTTATTTGATGACTTACTACAGTAACCCAATGAACTTTGGTAACTCTACGAACCTTAAGTTTCTTAAGAAGTTTAACATCACAGTTATTGGTAACGTAGCTTCACCTACTACATTGGTTTGGGGTTATGACTACGATGGTGCTTATACTAAGAAACCTTTTAGTACGGCTTTAGCTAATACACCTATATCTGAGTTTAACGTATCTGAGTTTAACATAGGTAAGTTTACAACAGGTATAGACATACAACGTCCTTCAATTAACACAAGCGGTAGTGGTACTGTAGTAACTATTGGTATCGAATCTACTATCAATGGCGCACCTTATTCAATACAACAAATAGATGTACACGCTCTTCTAGGGAGATTAATTTAATGAGTAATTATACTGTAACAACTAACTTCGGAGCAAAAGATAGTCTTCCTTCTGGAAATGCGGCTAAAGTAATTAAAGGCTCTGAGTTCACAACTGAATTTACAAACATACAAACAGCTATAGCGACTAAGGCTGATACAGCGGGTGACACGTTTACTGGCGCAGTTACCTTTGATGCCGCTGTTACTCTTAATGCTGACGTAACCTTTGACACTAATACATTGTTTGTTGATGTGTCTGCTAATAGAGTGGGTATTGGTAATGTTGCACCCGCGACTGCGTTAGACGTTACTGGTGTTATTACCACTGATGGTTTAACGTCATCGGCAGGTATAGACGTTACTGGCACAGTAACTGCTAGTGGTTTGACTGTAGACACAGACACGCTTTATGTTGATGCTACTAACGATAGAGTAGGTATTGGCACTACTAGTCCTCTAGCAGACCTTCATGTATCTAACGGAACAAATAGCGATAGCACTCCTGTAGAGTTTATGATTGGGGGTACTGCTAACTCTGTAAGAACAGGAAGTATTGTTAAAGGTACAACATCAGGAGCGTATGATTTAACTTTACAAACAAGTAATCATGCTACAGCAAATCAACCTTTAATAATTAAACTGTCAGACGCTACTGAAGCTATGCGTATCGACTCATCAGGCAACGTAGGTGTTGGTACTACTAATCCAGATGGTATTCTTCATGCCCATAAAGCTAACGCGGGTGCTGATACAGCTATTATGCTTGAAAACAGTGGTCAATCTGGAACAAGCACTGCTTCTTTAGTTTTCACAGGTAACGGTGGGACAGGTCAGGAAAAAGCCAGAATTAAATCGGCAGTCTATGGCGATGGCTATATGGCTTTCCATACTAATGATGATACTGAAAAAATGCGTATTGACTCCTCAGGCAACGTAGGTATAGGTACTGATGACCCGCAAAGAGAGTTGGAAGTAAGTGGAACTGGAAATGTTTATGTAAAAGTAACAGCTCCAACAGCGAGCGATAGTGCGGGTCTAGAATTAGCAAACACAGGCGCAACTTGGTTAATACAGAATGATGACACTTCTAGCGAGGCTTTGACTTTTGACAGAGCAGGTACTGAAGTTATGCGTATTGATGCATCAGGCAACGTATTGGTAGGTAAGACTTCTACAGCCTTCGGTACAGCAGGTTCAGTTAGCTACGCAACAGGGCTTCTAACGGCTACAGTCGATGGTAATGCTTGCGTACAGTTAAATCGTTTAACATCTGATGGTGTGATACAAACTTTTGGCAAAAACGGCACAACTGTAGGGTCTATATCCGTAACATCATCAGCCACAGCTTACAACACTAGTTCCGATGAACGCCTTAAAGAAAACATTGCAGACTCTGCTGATGCAGGTAGTAAGATTGATGCTATACAGATTAGACAGTTTGATTGGAAGGCTGATGGCTCACATCAGGACTACGGTGTAATTGCACAGGAGTTAGTTGAAGTAGCACCTGAAGCAGTACATCAACCAGAAGATTCAGAAGAGATGATGGGTGTTGACTACAGCAAGTTAGTACCTATGTTGATTAAAGAAGTACAATCGCTACGTAGTCGCGTGGCAGAACTGGAGAACGCATAATGAGTAATGGTTTTTTTGGAAATCTTTTAGGAGCGGCGGCAGGTTACTATAACCAAGACGAAGCGGCTAAAGCGGCACTTGGTTTAGGTGAGCAATCAGCACAAGAACTCTCCAGACTTGGTTCCGAGGTAGCGGGTATGGCTGAGTTTAAACCTTTTACTGTTACTACAGGATTAGGTACAGCTACTACAACACCTGAGGGTGGTTTTGCTCTAGGTTTGTCGCCACAACAACAAGCAATGCAGGAAGCAGGTTTAACAGGCGCACAACAGTTTATGACTGGCGTTGGTCAAGACCCAATGCAACAAGAAATTCTTGCTCAAGCTAGAGAAAGATTTGCAGGTGTTGGTCAAGACCCAAGACAGCAAGCATTGTTATCGCAAGCCGAGCAAGCACTAAGTAGAGCCGCTGTAGACCCTAGTATAGCACAGGCTGACCTTTACAGCCAAATGAGAGCCGCACAGCGTCCTGAGGAAGAGCGTCAGCGTTTAGCCTTAGAAGAGCGTATGTTGTCTCAGGGACGCTTAGGGTTACGTTCTGATGCATACGGTGGTGCTTCTCCAGAGTTATTAGCGCAGGAGACTGCTAGACAGGAAGCTATGGCTAGAGCAAATTTAGCGGCTAGACAACAAGCTATGCAGGAACAACAACAAGCCTACGGTCAAGGACTTGGTTTATTAGGACAAGCCGCAGGTTTACGAGCGCAAGAGTTAGCTGAGGCTACAGGATTACTTGGTGCAGGTTATACTCCACAGCAACAACAGTTAGCCGCGGCACAAGCTATGATGGGTCTAGGTTATATGCCACAACAGCAAGCCTTAGGAGCTTTAGGAATGGGTGCTGAACTTGGTAAACTAGCTGACATCGGTAGACGTTCAGGTGCTGAGTTTATGGGTCAAGCAGGTATAGCGGGTATTGAGGCTCTTATGCAAGGTGCTGAGCTAGCCGCAGGACTTGAGTCAGCTAAACGTCAGACACTTACTGAAGCATTGTTGGGTAGAGAACCTACGATACAAGAACAACTAGTAGCAAGTTCATTGGGTTTAGATTTAGGTAGCTTGGATACTGGTGGTTTACTAGGCGGTCTAGGTGGTTTCTTAGGTGACTTGTTTGGTGGAGGAAATGATGAAAATACTTCTCCCACTACAATAGACACTTCATTTCCAGAGTTACCTGATTACACATTAGGTCAGTATTCATAATAGAGGTAAATACTAATGGCTAAGAGAGATATTGCAGGATTATTAACAGGCATCCCTAGCGGTGGTATTGACCCTAGAGTTGGTATGACTGGTAGACAGATGCTAGTACAGAGTGCTTTGGCAGGACAAGAGCGTATGGCGGGTGGCTTACGTGGTATGTTTGGTGGTCAGCCAACGATACAACAACAGTTGGTACAGGCGGCAGGTCAGAAGCTAACGCAACAACGAGTAGCTGAAGACACTAGACGAGAAAAACTAATTGAAACAGCTAAAGGTTTAAAGTTAGACCTTACTGTTAATTTACTTCAAAGTGGCGGTGACATGACGGAAGCCCTTGAGCAGATACGCAAGGCTCAGGAGTCTGATGTACTTAAAAAACAAGGACGAAGGGGTAAAGTAGCAATAGCTAATAACCGCAACGTGGGCGCACCTATGCTTAAAGCTATAGGACAAGGCGATTACGACTCTTTAAGTAATGAAGAGTTTTTAAAAGTACTTTCAGGTGAAAAAGCAACTCTTAAAGTATATACAGATGCTACAGGTCAGGCAAGACCTTTTCGTGTAAACGAGTCAGGTAGAGTATATAACGCTGATACAGAAAAATGGGCGTTGCCTTCTGAATTAGGTTTAACTCAAGCCGCGCAGTTGACTAAAACAATTACTGATGCTGATAGAATAGCTAGTAAACTAAAAGACAAAGCGACAGATAATTTCTTAATTGCTAACGAAAAAGCATTAAGCGCACAAAAAGTTTTGGAAATCAACGCTAACTCTCGTTCATTAATGGAGGAGGGTATTATTACAGGTGCAGGTGCTAACTTCTTAGCAGGTATGGCTAGCATTGGTACTCAGTTAGGTATTGTACCACAAGGTGTTACAGATAGTTTAGTGGCTACTCAAACATTTATGGCTGAACGAGGAAAACAAGTTCTTGCATTGTTAGGCTCAGGAGACGTTGGTGCGGGTACTGGTATTTCGGATAAAGATGTTCAGTTTATGAAGGAAGTAGCAGGTCAGCAAATTACGCTAAACAAAGAAACTTTATCACGTATTATGCGTATTGAAGAACAAGCCGCTAGAAATTCTATCGCTAAAAACAATCAAAGTTTAGAAATAATGAAACAGTATGTTGGTGCAGATGAAGACTCTGCTTTATTAGACACGTTCTTTGTTCCTATGCCAGAACCGACTGTTACGGGTTACGTCCCTACACAAGCGGCTAAAAGTTATTTAGAGCAAGCAAGACAAAGAAGAATACCTCAATAGGAAGTTATAATGCAAATTCAAAACTATACAAAAGATGAATTGCTTGACGCTTTAGAACTGGCTGACCAACAACAAGACATTCAGGCAGTTAATGAAATTACTGGCATGCTTAAGGAGTTTGATAAGTCTCAAGGCTATCAACCAGAACAGTTTGTATCTCCAGAATCTTACAGAGAAGTACTAGAAAGAGCAGGTAAAACAGTAGATGACTTGCCTGTATTTTTAGAAGAGTTAAAACAAAAAGAAAAAGAAGGTACATTAACACGTAGAGAGCGTGGTATTTATGGTGCGTTAAGCAATAGAGGCGCATTGGGTACTGGTCTTGATTTATTAGGAACAGGTATATCTCTTTCAGCTAGAGAAGTTAGTAAGTTTGTGCCTGATAGTGTAGAAAAGAAAGTTGTTGACTCTGTTACTGATACAGTTAAAAGACTAAACGAAATACCCACTATAAACAAAGCTGTAGAAGCTATCCAAGACGGCTATCAGTCTTATTTACAATGGAAGTCAGAAAACCCTAGAGACGCAATGGGTGTCGAAAGTATTATTAATGTAGCTGAAGTGTTTGCCCCGCCTCTTAAACGAAAGCCTATACCAGATAAAACTTTGTTTCGTACTGAGTCTGACAGGCAGTTTGACCGTGCTAGACACATAGAGACAAAAAGACGAGGGGATTATTTAGAAGACCTAATTACTCCTATCTCTACTAAAGCTAATGACGAAGCCCGTGCAAAACGTATGACCCAAAACGCTAAAGGTCGTAATGTTTATAACCCTACTGATTTAGAAATAGAAATGGTTGATGTTTTAAGAGATATTCCTGTTAATTCTAAAAATAGCTTGGTTGGTAATAGAGTTATAATAGACTCCGAAATAAATACTGTGCATAATTCTCTTGTAAACGATTTAAAAAAATCAAAAGTCAAGTTAAATAAAAAACAGTTAAACACAGAGTTAGGTAAAATTGTAGACGAATTACAGGAAACTAATCCTGTTCTTGTTGGCGATGCTTCAGCGGTTGCTAAAAAAATATTTAATAAAGCACAACAGCTACTGGCTACATCTGATGGCTCTCCTGCTCAACTTATGCAAGTACGTAAAGACTTAGATAGATGGTCTAAAGAGCAAGGTAAAGGAAGTTTTGACGGCAACGAAAACGCTTATACGGTAGCACAACGCGCTGTCCGTGATTTCTTAAATGAGAAAGTAGCGGATGCTGTTCCTGAAACCGCTGTGTTAGACAAGCTAAGAAAACAACACTTATTATTACGTGCTAATGACAGGTTACTACCAAAAGCCGCGCAAGAGGCTGACACAAAAATAGGTCGTTTAATTGATAATATGTATAAAGCCACAGGGACTACACCTCCCGCAACCCTATTAAGTAAAATAGCCACGGTTGGTTTAGCTTCAAGTGTCGTAGGGGCGGCAGGTTACTCAGGTTTGTTACCCGCCATAGGAGCAGGAATAGGTACAGGAGCAATAGGCTATGCTATTTATCGTGGTTCAGTCAGCCCCTCTTTACGGAGAGGGTTGTCAGCCATGCTTAAAGAGACGGATAAAGTATTAAGCACTAAGATAAGCAAGGCGATGAGGGAGGCTATACAAGCTGACCGCGCTATTATTGTAGAAGCTATGCAACTTCCTCTAGCCCCTGAAGGTGCAGATGAAGATTAAAAACAAAAGGGGGCATTGCGCCCCCTTAGTTTTACCTAGACTATTTCACACGCGCCTCCAGTACACGCTAGTTCTTGCGAACCTGTAGTTGTGTCTTCCTTCTCAAAGTGTTCTAGGTCATCCCAATTTACATCCACTGGCATAGCCGCTAGTAACTCCTCATACTTCTCAGCGGTTATGTCCTCATAAGGGGCTTGCTGATAAACATGGTCACTAACTGGCAACAAGCTGATACCACTGACAGTGTCGAAGTTTTCCCATATCCATTGGGATACTTGGAGGAACTCGTCATCTGTATAATAAACAGTGATACTTGGCTTATGTTCACACCAATAGTCTTGGTACTTCTTCCAAAGTTTTAACTGTTCCATAGCACCCACTTGTGCTACTGT
>BCSF01000467.1_pt1 | contig 15806 bp, 13 predicted proteins | sample 1016431 | NCBI WGS metagenome assembly BCSF01 (sample SAMD00045685;SAMD00045686;SAMD00045687;SAMD00045688;SAMD00045689;SAMD00045690;SAMD00045691;SAMD00045692;SAMD00045684;SAMD00045690;SAMD00045691;SAMD00045692;SAMD00045684;SAMD00045685;SAMD00045686;SAMD00045687;SAMD00045688;SAMD00045689, study...
GTGTTATTTACTGACGAGTTAACTGTTACTATCGACTATCAAAAGACGGTTGATGAAGGTGCTATGCCGACATATTTCGTAACGCTTCTAGCTTATCAGTTAGCGTGGCATTTAGCTCAAATAATCACTGACCAAATTTCTCAGGTTGAAACATGGAAAGCAATTGCATTAGGAACTCCCGCTGAAGGTATGCGGGGCGGTTATTTCAGGCAAGCTGTTAATATTGATTCAGCGGGTCAAACATCCAGTGTGATTTCAGATTATATGCTTACTGAGCTTAGATGACTCGATACACGACATATCAGGCAAGCTTCACAGGTGGAGAAATGGACCCACTGCTAAGAGCGAGAACGGATTTACAGCAATATTATAATTCTGTTTCGCAAGCTGATAATGTTTTGTTTGAGCCCCAAGGTGGGTTTAGCCGCCGTCCGGGTCTACGGTTTTTACAAGATATAACCGCCGATAATCCTGATGATGGGGTGCTTTTAATTCCTTTTGAATTTAGCACAAGTCAAAGCTTTATGATTGTAGCTAGTGTCTATGCGTCAACTACAATTCGATTTCGGTTCTATGCAAACCAAACGTTACTTACAAATATCAACGGCTCGGGAAATAGTTACTTAAATTTCAACGTCGGCACTCTGTATGGCGGCGGTTCGATTGATATGGATAAGACATATTTTACTCAGTCGGCTGATACATTGGTTTTAGTTAATGAAAATTTTCAACCTTTTAAATTAGTTCGAGGCGCAAACAATACGACTTGGACGGCCTCTACCATTTCTATTACTGAGCCCAAAAGTATTTTCACGGCATCTACTAGCAACCCGGCGGGAACTATCACAGCGTCGGCTGTAAGTGGGGCAATAACTATCACAGGTAGCTCAAGTGTTTTCACTGCTTCTCACGTTGACCAGTATATAAACGTTACTAACGGTTTCGGTCGGGCTAGAATTACAAAAAGAAATTCTGGAACTGAAGTTGAGGCGGTTACCGAGATTCCGTTCTTTAGCACTGACGCCGTGCCTAACGGAGATTGGGAGTTAGAAGAAGGATACGAAGACGCTTTTAGTTCAACGAGAGGCTATCCTAGAACGTGCACCTTTCATGAGGGACGTTTGTTTTTTGGTGGCTCTGCTTCTGAGCCCGCTACGCTGTTTGGAAGTAAGGTCGGTGACTTCTTTAATTTCAAACCCGCTGAAAGTTTAGATGATGACGCTATAAAAGTTTCTCTATTCACTGATAAGGTTAACGCTATTACGGCTTTGAGGTCTGGTAGGGACTTGCAAATTTTTACTACTGGTGCAGAGTTCTTTGTCCCACAAGCAGACCTAGACCCTATCACCCCTACAAACATAACAGTTAAGTCAGCTACCCGTCGTGGCTCTAAGTTAGGTATCCGCCCACAGTCTGCGGAAGGCGGCACGCTGTTTATACAGAGGCAAGGTAAAGCTTTGCGAGAGTTTTTGTTTAGTGATAGCGAATTGAGCTATGTGGCAAACAATGTCTCTTTGTTAAGTTCACATTTACTTCTTGACCCTCAACGCATGGCCCTTCGTAACGCCACAGACACAACGGAAGGCGACCTGTTGATGATTGTGAACGGAACGAACACTACGGGCTATAGAGCGGCCTCTGTGGGGCTGACAGGCACTATATCGGCTTATATGTTAAATAGAGGGCAGCAAATTGTTGCCCCGGCTGTTTGGACTACCGACGGCGACTTTATTGATGTGGCTGTTGATATCGATACAATTTACACTGTCGTTAAAAGAACCATTAACGGTTCAACAAAATATTATCTTGAAGTTTTTGACGATGATAGAACGACTGATGCTTCTTTGCAATATTACTCGGGGGCTTCATCTCCTGACCAATCTTTGCCCGGAGGAACAACAGCCGGGAGCTTGTCACATTTAGAAGCCAAAACTGTAAAAGTCATTCGTGACGATATTATAGACCCAGACCAAACAGTAAGTTCTGGTAATGTAAGTTTAGCTGATACTGCTTCAACGTATGTAGAAGTGGGATTAAATTATTCGGTTGAGGTTGTGACTCAGCCTGTGGAGTTGCGGTTACCTACGGGTTCAATGCAAGGCCAAAAGGTTAGAATCGTTGAGGCTTCACCTATTATGTATCAAACACAAAATTTAACGGTAAATGGAAAAGAGGTTCCTACTCAGGCTTCCACATCTGGTTCGGGCGGTCTTACGGCATTTACGGGTATCAAAACAATACATGGATTAACTGGTTATACACTTGAGGGCAGAGTGACTTTGGCTCAGAGTCAACCAGTTTTTATGACGGTTTTAGGTCTAGAATATAAAGTAGGAGTTGGCGCATGAGTGGTCCAATGTTTCAATTAGTTGGGGCGGCGATAAGTGGGTTGGCGCAAATTAGGCAAGCCCAAGCACAACAAGTACAGTATGAAATCAAAGCTAGGAATGAAATGATAAACGCTCGAACAGATGCGTTAAATTTTAAAAAGGAAGGCATTGAGAAGTTAGTTGAGTTAAAACGTGCAATGGCTTCTACAGTAGCCAGAGCGGGTTCTGGCGGGCTCGACCCATATGCTGCATCTGAAACAAAAGATTTAATAAACATAAGCTCAATGCGCTTGGCTTCTACAGATTTAAGAACCCTCTCACTCAATCAAGAGATGTCAATTCTTCGAGGTAATTCTAATGCTGAAAGCGCAAGACTAGCGGGTGAAGCTGCGGTGCAATATGCTACAATTTCAGCCATTGGGAATGTGGCGACCACAACGGCTGATGTTATGAATACTAGTGGTCAAAGTTTATCTGGAATAGTTGGTGCAAATTAATGGCTGAATCGGTTTTATATCAAGGTCGCAGGGTTGCGCTAAGAATACCTGAAGAGGCATCTTACGAAGCTCAAGCTATAGAACGAGGACTTGGTCAGCTTCAACAGTCTATAAATCGTATGACTAATTTCTTTGCAGAGCAAAATAGAATTACTGCAAAAATTGAAGGCGAGGAATTTGGAGCGGCTAACGCCCCTACCCTTGAGCAAATACAAGCGGCTAGAGAAACCGGGGAAGAGTTAAAGTTACCCGGAGACAATAATAGCTTGTTTGGTAGAGCGGCAAGGCAAGCTGCGGCAACTGTTGTATCTAGTGAAATTGAGTTAGCGGCACGGCAAGAAATGAACAAGGTGTTGCTTGACTTTGAGCAACGCGACGGAAACCCGGCAGACCTTATGGATAGTTTGGATGCTATTGTTAATGGGTATTCAGCAACCTTTGATGAAACTGTTCCAAGTATGTCGAGAAGCATGAAGGCTAAACTAGCCTTAAATGCTAATGCAAAGTATGCGAGTTACCACAGTTCTTACATTTCAGACCAACAAGCAAATGCTAGAACGGCTTGGATGGCAAATAGTCTGTTTGAGTTGTCTGACCTTCCCAAGCTTTTAAAACAGGGATTTGTCGTTAAAGACAAAGACGGGAATGAGGAAACCAGACTTTTAGGACCTAACGAAATAGCTGCCCTCAAAGCAAACCGAATTGAGGAAATGGAGAATAGAAAATTTGAGCAAGGCACAATTAGAGTTTGGGGTGATAGTTGGGATAACGCTGTAAAGGCGGCAGCGGAAACAAATTTACTTGATACAATAACTACTCAAAGCGACCCTCAAAAAATTGTTGGCCGGTTACAAACTGGAAAATTAGAAGGATTGCCAGAAAACGTAAGCAATTCAGTTGCCATACTCCGAGATGCAAATGTCCCTCTTAACGAAATAGCAAAAAGCTTGCGTGATGCGGTTACACAACAAATACAGTTTCAAAACGATTTAGATGCAAACAACGAAAAAAACACTGAAGGCAATGAAAAAGTGTTTATAAGCGCGGCAGAGAGAGCGTTGCTTGAGGGAGATACAGATGGTTTTAATAAAGCGATTGTAAAACTACAGCAAACAAATCGAGCAGAAGCAGATAGATTACTTACAGAACAATTAAAGGCGGGGGGCCGTAGAACTGTAAGTGATATCGATGCTAAAAATTTTCTTATAGATAGAGGTGACGCACTTACGATAGAGGACGTTGCTTCTGTTATAGGCGAACTCAGCAATGAGGATAGAGTTGCTTTTGCAAATAAAGCTGACACTTTGCAAGATGAAGAAACAAGGTCGGCTATAAGCATTATGCGAGGCAGATTTGAATTGCCTGAAGGATACAAGCCTGTTTCAGATGCAGACCCAAATTTTAAAAAGGCCGCAATATTTAATCGCTTGGTGGGACGCCTTACAAGTGAAGTTGAGTCGGCAAAACGATTAGGTAAAGATATTGATGCTATTTCGTTAGTTGATAAGCTTATTGGCGAGATAGATGTTGAGTTTGATGATGCTATGATGGGCTTGAAAAAGAAGTCCGCTCAAAGCGTTCTTGAATCGTACAGTGGAGTTCCTGACGCTGACATATCTAGTTTTGAAGCCGGGCTATCGTATTTAAAACAGTTAAAAATAAAAGTTCAGCGAGAAGGTAAAGACGCATTCCCATCTGGCATTCTTCAGGGTGCTGATAAGCGATTTATTCTAAATTTTCTTGATAACCAAATTAAAGCATTAGAGGGGGTTCTTTAGATGGATTTATTATCAGCTAGACGAGAATCTCATCAAACGCGAAACGGTATAAATTATGATATTCGTTTTGGTGATGACGGTGGTGTGTTTTAACCGAATGATGTGTTTAAAAATATGAGTGGCGGCATGACCGCACCTGAACAAACTGGTGAGGACTTGTTTGGTTTTACTGGTGCTGATGTTGCTAACACAGTTACGGCGGCGGGTCGTGCGGTAGCGGGCGGTGTGCAAGATGCAGTAACGGGTGTTGTTGGTCTAGCTGATGATATAGGCACGGCTATTGATAATAAAATAGGTGGGCTTGGTTACGTTACTCTAGGGCCTAACGGATTAGAGTATACGAAGGAAAAAACAGAAGGTGCACCTAGATTAGATGAATTGTTTGAGGCCGGGCTGCAAGAGCTCGGGGTAAAAGTCCCTCAAGGAAATAGCCCGATTGAAGCTATGGCTAGGGGTCTAGTTCAGTTTGGTGCGGGCATGGTAGCGGCTCCTATTCGTGGCGCAGGGTATGCCAACACAATGTTGCGTGGTGGTTTCGCTGACGCACTGTTTGACCCGGAAGAAGGTAACCTTTCTACGCTTTTAAAAGACTTTGGCTTAGACGGTGCGGTGCTTGATTTCCTAGATAGTAAAGTTGATGACGAAGCCTCTGCGGAACAAAGGCTAACGGCTAGACTCAAGCAGACTTTAGAAGGTGCGGGTATATCGCTTCCTATAGATTTTATTGTGCAAGGCTTTAAGGCTCTACGGTCTGAAGAAGGTGCTTCTGAAATAATTCGTAACAAACTAACCAATGTTAAGGATAGGCTAACGCAGCCCGGAGAAATGCCTACGGTTGGTAGCCTCGGTGGGAATATAGGAGTTGGCGGTTACAAACCCAAACTTAACAAAAACGAAATAAATTTTTTAAAAGGTTCAGCAACTAAAAACGGCGAACTAGACTCAACAGCTTTTGAAGAAGCAAAAACGGAAGCGTTGCGAATAAAAGCTAATTACCCACCGAGTGAAGGTTGGGCTGATATTTCTATAGCCCCAAATGACAGAACCCCTTCTTTCACTAAAGATAAGCAGGGCAACATTAAAACAAAATTTGCACAGCCGACGTATGAATTTAACAAACCAAAAAATGCTAAAGTAAAACCAGAAACACATCAAAGCAATATGGTTTTAAAGATGGTTACTGACATAGAAGACTTAGTAACCAGAGCTAAAAGTGGTGACCAAAAAGCTAAAGAAATCATTGAGCAAGCTAATTGGTATCGCAATATGCGAACACGTTTGCGTAAAGAGTTTGGCGGATTAGGTGATGTATTTGCTGATTTGTTAGGTGCTACGTCCGCTCAAACTGGTGTACAGCAAAACTATGAAAACTCACTGCAAATTTTAAGACGGTTTACTAGGGGTGAGTTTGATAAAGAAATTAAAGCCTATGAAGCATACGTTCAGGGTGGTGGTAAAAAGGGGCCGGCAATATTTAGGCTCGATGCTGATACTGCAAATGAATTTCAGCTTATAAGAAAAGCATCTGGTGAAATGTTTGGTGCAAACAGCCCGGCTGCTACTGAAGCTTTGCTAGATATGTTTAGGCAAATTAAGGTTGGTTCTTCTCCTAAAACTATAAACTTCACTGGAAATCTAATTGGGTACGGCAATGACGCAACCATTGATGTTTGGGCCGCTCGGTATTTAAGAAAAATTTCTGGTCGAGATAGAATACCGCCGCCCGCTGAACCCGGTGTAACTGGTAAGCATTTAACGGGGAGTACACTTGATAACCCTAGAATTGGTCAAGAGTTTGCGTTTGGTCAAACTGTATTCAAAGATGCTGTAGATAAGATTAATGCTGACGGCACTATAAAAAGTTTTGATGCTTCATTAGGAGATATGGGCCCTGATGATTTGCAAGCTGTAGTCTGGTTTTTAGAAAAAGAACTTTGGACAAATAACGGTTGGACCTCAAAAGTTGGTGAAGGTGGTTCATTAGACTTTGAAAGTAAATTTGGCGGCTCACCAGATAGAGAACGTGCGGCAGAACTTAGAAGTATCATAAACAGAAAAGGAAGCACTCCAGAGCAAATAGCACAAGCTGAACAGGAACTAGCTACGTTAGAAGGTGAAGCTCAACGCTTTGTTGCGGGGGTATCTAGAGAAAGACCTGACCAAGTTCCTACGAATGTAGAGCAAGCAGAACTGGCTAGCGAACTTACTGCTCCGCTCAAAGGTGATAAAACTGTCATAGGCTATCAAGCTAATAACGCTTTTGGTGAGTTCATGGGAGAAAAAGAAAGGTCTTTAAATTTTGAAATTGTTACTCAAACAGATTTTGACCCTACAGAATTAACTAATGCGTTAGTTGAGGCCGGGCGAAAGTATGACCAAGATGCTGTGTTTTTATCTAAGGTGGTAGACGATACGGCGGAAAACGCTCGACCCGGTGTAGAGGTTTACTTTAAACGACGAGAGACAGAAGATTATGTTCGTCAATTAACAGCTATTCTTAGGGAAAAAGGTTTAGACGGTTTTACAGCTATTACAGATAGCAGACAGTCTGACCGTGTAGATGTTCAGGCAAGCACTGATGAAGCTACAGCGGGCCTCACTGGCATAAGGTTTCAGTACATCCCAGAGTTTGACGATGCGTTTGATGAGGCAAATGCTAAACAAATTTTTGCTGAAAAAGAAGCTTTGTATGAAGACGTTATGAGGGAACTTGGAAAAATTGATGGTATTACCTACGCAGATGTAGTATACTATGATACGCAAGTTTTTAAGAATACTGACCGTTCTGGTACTGAATGGATAAATGGAGGCGTCGGATATGGCGAACACCTTGGAACAGCGGCTACAAAGACAGCTAGCGCAGGGGGCAACTGATGATGATTTTGTCGTTAAACAGTTGCGCCGACAAATTGCCGCTAAAAAAAGTGGGCAGACTGCAAAGCAGTTATACGTCACGGGTTCAGTTAAAAAACAAGAAGGCAGCATGGCGCAATAAATTTACCGTTGCCTCTAATATAGGGGGCATATCATGGTAAATGTTGCACAAGGTCTAAGAGCTTTTTTTACAAGTCAAATAGACAAAGCTAGGGATACATCATACGGAAGCCTAACCCCTACTGATGATGTAACGCCCGGCTCTGGTGGCTCTTTAATTATGAAAGGCATGGATGAGTCAGACGTTATCGCTCTTAACGACACATTAGAAGCGGGTGGTTTTAAGGATGGTTTGAACCTTGGTCGTATTGGGCAAATCTTTGGCGAAAATTTAAATGACTTTAATTTAGAAAAAGTTCTAACCAATATAAAAAATAAAAATAAAGATTTGTTTAATCATTTACGCCGTGACACGAAAAGCATGGAGCAACTGCTTGAGGCTGCGGGTTTTGAAGATATTACCTATAAGTTTCTTAGCAGAAAACCCGGTCAGGTATTACCGCCGGAGGATACGCTTGTAGGTTTAGTCGCCTTAATTCAGCTTGGTAAAGAATTACAGTTTGGGGCACTTCAAGCGGCTCGCAGACCCGATAGCCAAACAAGACTCAAAGATTTTAAAAAGCTTCAAATTATGGCGGCTATCCAATCTAACCTTGCGGCGCAAGTATCTGGTAATGTGTCAGAGTATGCTCGCGGTATGGCTGTTGTTAGAAATATCGGAAAGCTCGAAAATTTAAATTTAAGTGAATATGCCGATAGTCTAGACCAGTGGATTAATGAAGCCGACGAGGGTATGGTCGATTATCACTTGCAAGCTTTTCTGCAAATGAACAGCCCATCAGCTAGAGCTAAGTATGCCAACCAAGGTTTTCTATCTAAAACTTGGGATGTTGCGATGGAAAACTATATCAATGCTCTCTTGAGTTCCCCAACAACCCACATGGTAAACATAGCGGGTAATGCTAGTTTCCAAGCTCTTTCATTGGCAGAACGTGGTTTAGCCGGGTTTATAGGTAATGTTAGAACGCTTGGCGGTTTGCGTGGCGACATAGGTGACCAAAGATACATGGGTGAAGCTGCCGCTGAAATGCACGGCCTTATGATGGCTCAGAAAGATGCACTGGTTCTTATGGCTAACACTTTTGTAACGGGCGAAGGTGGCGACTTAGTTACAAAGATTGACCTTAAAAATAGACGGGCTCTAGGAAGCACTGACAACGTCGTAGACGTTATGTCCGCAATGGCGCAGGGTGACTTTACAAAAGCAGCTATTGACACTCTAGGGATAGCTACAAGGCTTCCGGGGCGGTTCCTAGCGTCAGAGGATGAATACTTTAAAGTTATTTCTATGCGTCGAGTTCTTTACCGAGAAGCGCATAGAGCTTCACAGATTGCTTATACCACGGCTCGAAGAAACGGCTATGACCGAGAAACTGCAAAACAAATGGCGTCACAAAAGTACAGTGACACAATGATAAACACTCCAGAGCGAGTTAAAGAAATGATGACTACTGAAGCTCGTAAGATGACGTTTCAGGGTAAGCCAGAAGGATTCTTTGGAACGGCGGCACAAACAATAAACAATATTACATTTCTCAAGCCAGTTGTTCCATTCGTAAACACTCCAACAAATATAGTAAAAGAAGCTTACGACAGAACATTAAATTTTTATTCTGTGTATGAAGCCGTTAAAAAGGGTTCCGGGCCAGAATTAGACGATGCTTTAGCAAAGCTTGCTCTAGGCAATACTATTGCTCTCACAATGTTTGGAATAGCAAACGGTGATTACGGTGACGACATTGTTATCAACGGTAGTGGCCCTAGTAACTTTAGTACAAACATAAACATTATGGGGGCAGCTAACGTACCGCCCTACTCTATCGGTATTAAGCAAGAAGACGGCTCGTATGAGTACACAACCTTTAGTCGCTTAGACCCGCTCTCAGCATTATTAGTTATGGGAGCAGACATGGCTGAGTATGCTAAGTATGAAGATGACCCGGCTATGTTAGCGATGATGGCAAAAGCCTATACTCTATCAGCGGCTGAGTATGCTTCTAATATGCCGTTCCTTCAAGGCGTTGCTGAACTACAGTCTGCGTTAGGCGGCAGCTATCAAACGAAAGAAGACTTCGCAAACAGAATGGCTAAATGGCTTGGAACGCAAGTTGGAAACGTTGGAACAAACGTCATTGGCAATATAGACCGGGCTACCTTTGGTTTGCCTAGTTATGCTGTAAATACTTTGAGTGGCGGTGAGTATAACTTAATTAGTCAATCATCTTTCAGCGCACTTATGGAAAGAATGAACAATCCGCTCGCTAGCAATACAATGTTACAAGAAGGTATTGACCCCGTAACAGGTGACCTCTTTACAGAGGCTCCGGCATTTTTGCAGGGATTTTATATATCTTTAAATAAAGCTAAATCTAGAAATCCAAATTTTAATGGCGAATTACCCGTAGCTTTGGACTTTTGGGGTAATGCTAAAACTCAAGGCAAGGGAACATTGGGAGAGTCACTAAGCCCGTTTAGAGTTCAGCAAGGCGGGTATAACGACGTAGATACTGAACTTATAAGACTTAGTGAAACTGGTGCGGGTTCGTTTAGTTTTCATAGCAAAAGAGTTCAAAATGTTTTGTTAAATGCAAGTCAGTACAATAACTTTGTGAGACTATTAAATGATATAGATGGAGAAGGTCGAGTATCAGGTGATGTAGGTTTTGACCCGGATGATACTTTGCTCAATGCATTAAAAGATGAAATTTCAAATCCAGAGTCAGGGTATATGCTTTTGCCAACCGATGAGGATAGGTTTGACGCTTTAAATAACATACTTACGGTTAGGCGTTCCAAAGCTAGAGAGCGGCTCATTAACTCAACTCCGGGGTTACAATATTTAAATAATGAGATGATGGTGACAGAATGATGTTAATAGTGTACAATTCGCAAAATAGAGGTTTTAGAAATGGCTACATTTAGTATTACTGACCAAGTGCGTCGAGTTCAGGCAACGGGCGATGGTTCTGTTACTGAGTTTTCTTTTAGTTTTCAGGTCAACAATACCTCTGAGATTAAAGTCTATTGGGGAACGACGTTAAAAACGGAAAGCACTCATTACGATATAAAAACGACCACGAACTCTCTCGGGCTAAATACAGATGGAACGGGTAAGGTTGTATTTAGAACATCGCCTACAGACCACACGCCGCCAAACAATACGGTTGTAACTATTATATCTGATATACCTATGGCGCGAACCTCTGTGTATACCTCCGGTGGAAACATTAATGCTAGTTCTCTAGAGAATGATTTTGATACACTTGTTATGAAATTAGCTAGCCATGAGGAAAGGCTAGACCGAGGCATGGTTGCCCCGGTAGATGATGCTGTAAATGTAGACCTTACACTGCCTAATAAAGATACTAGAAAAGGCCGAGTGCTTGGTTTTAATGCAACCACTGGCGCACCAGAACAAGGGCCAGAAATAGCAGACGTTCAGTCATTAGCGAATGTTACCGCCGATATACAAACCTTGGCGCATATTGAAGATGGAACAGATGCTACTGATGCAATTCAAACGGTTGCGGGTATATCAAGTAATGTTTCTACAGTTGCAGGTGTTGCAAGCAGTGTTCCAACGGTTGCGGGAATTTCCAGTAATGTCACAACAGTTGCAGGGATTGCTAGTAATGTAACAACAGTTGCGGGCGTAAGTACAAATGTGTCTCAGGTTGGGCCTATTGCTGCGGATGTAACTTCTGTAGCAGGTGTAGCCGCAGATGTTACGACTGTTGCAGGTCAAATAACTAATAACAATTTACAAACTATTGCGGCTGATATAGCTGCCGTTATTACAACTGCTAATGACCTTAATGAAGCTACTTCGGAAATCGATACGGTGGCAAATTCAATAGCTAACGTAGACACTGTTGGTGCGGCTATAACCAATGTAAATCAAGTTGCTTCAGACAGTACGGATATAAATACACTGGCTGGAATAAGTGCTGATATTCAGGCTTTGGCTGATATTGAAGATGGCACAACGGCTACAAACACAATGCAAACTGTAGCTACAAATATTACAGACGTTAATACGTTTGCTGCTCGTTATCGTATTGGAGCAACAAACCCTGCGACTGATAATGACGAAGGTGATTTATTCTTCAACACAACAACAAGTCAAATGCTTGTTTATAATAGTGGTGTGTGGACTGAAGTGGGTTCAAATGTACCTGCAACTTTATCAATATTTGAATTTACATCTGGCAATCAAACAACCGTATTTACTGGTCAAGATAGCAATGGCGTTACTTTAGATTATAATACAGATAATTTCTTTGTGGCTCTTAACGGTGTTATCATTCCGCCTGAAGATTATACTGCAACAAGTTCGTCTACTTTAACTTTAGATACAGGTGCTAACTCAAACGATACAGTTACTATTTATAGTTTTACTGCATTCACCATTAACCAACCATATTTAAGCACAGCAAATGGTGACGCAAGCATTGCGTATAATAGTTCAAACAGTGATGCTTTAGAAATTACCATGTCTGATAATGGTGATACAGCAGGTCCAATACTTGGTCTTAAAAGAACTAGCATAACTCCTTCGGATAATGATTTAATTGGTCAAATTGAATTTACTGGTAAAAATGATGCTAATGATGATTTTATTTACTCAAAAATAACTACTGAAGCTTTTGATGTAAGTGATGGTTCAGAAGATGGAAGAGTAAGAGTAACTCCTGCAATTAGTGGAAGTATAACTCACGATAATTATTATGAGTTTGGCACTAGTTTATTTTTAAATGATGACCAACCAATTGTTACAAAAGGTCTTGGAAGTAGTAATTATACTGGAACACTTGATTGGGAAACTAGTGGCAGTCAAAATGGGCAAGTAAGATTACCATTGGCTAGTGGAACAATAGGTTATCTTGCTTATGACCATAATGTTGTATCATCAACAAACCAAGATGATGTTTATTTTGGTGGTATAAGCGGTCTTCCTACTAATTTTAATTCATATCAAGTATTTTTTAACTGCCAACCACAATCAGCCGATACTTTAACTATGACATTTCAGGGGCCAAGTGGTACTGGTGAGATAACTACCGCAGGTGCTTACACTTATAATGTAGATACAAACTCTACTAGCCAAGCAAGTAGTAGCTCTGCTTCTAAAATGTTCATTAGTGGTGCTAATGTTGGAACAAGAACAGCACCATCAGGTGGTCATGGCGGTGTATCGGGGTCAATGATTATTAATGGATTAGACCATGATAGAAGTATCAATGAAATGCCTGCTCATGTGTTTGGTCAATGTGTCATGTTTGATAATACTGGAGCGTTTAAGCGTTGTAGCTTTGGTGGCGCATTAAATACTGCATCTGAACAAGAAGTTATTGGCTTTAGATTTAGATGGAACTCAGGAACCAATTTTCAACGATATGACTTCCGAGTTTATGGTTTACGAAATGAAAGATAGAGGTAGACAGAATGGTATCTAGAGCAAGAAACTTTGCCAGTTTTGCAAAATCTATGGAAGATAAAACATTTGTTAACTCTCCCATATCAGGCACAACATCTAAATCAGGCACAATTAACATACCGTTAGATACAGAAAATTTTACTGATTTTGAAATTGGTCAGTCTTCTACCGCAGGGAAAATGGTAGACCCGACAACAGGTAATGTAACATTAACATTTGCCCAAGCTAATGAAGCTAATAAAAAATTCACTCTGCATTTTGAAATAGGATATGACACTACACTTTCTTCTACGGCAGGTTATCAAGGTAAAATTCATAATGGTAGGCATATACTGGAAGACCAAATTTATAGTAGTACTAGTACTTTTACAGGTACTTATAGAGGTGTAGATTTTGGTTTTAATAATGATGGAACTATTCTTTATCAGCTTGAAACAGAAGAAGGCGATAAGCTTTATCAGTTTCCACTAAGAGAAAAATATAATCCTGTTTCAGCTATAAAAGGTAATATAATTACTTTGTCAGGTGAAAGCACAACTGCTACTTCAACAACTCTTGGGGCATCAAATGCAGGTACAAACGCTGATGGAGGTTTGGATAGGAATGTTGGTGAATGGATGAGAGTGCAGTATGTTTATACCAATAGTGGTAATCAAATAACTACTACTGATTTTGGGCCAACTGGCTTTACCTTTAAACCTGATGGAACAAGATGTTATACATTAGGTTCTAGTTCTGACAGAGTTACCCAATATGATTTATCAACTCCATTTGATATTACTACTTCAGCAGTTATGACAAGCGACTCTTTTAACGTAAACGTATCGGCAGGAGAAGCAAATCCATATAAAATAAGATTTAAACCTGATGGCACACGAATGTTTGTCGGTGGTTTATCAACTAATACAATTCATATTTTTTCATTAAGTACTGCATGGGATGTTACTACGGCAAGTCATGAGGGTAATATTGGGATTACTTTTAATGATGGTATTGCTTATGAATTTAGTGCTGATGGTAGATTTTTATATTGGCTTATGGATGACCAAAGAGGAGATTTAAAAGTATATGATTGTAAGGTGGGAAATGAATGGAATTGGTTATCAACTGAATGGGACAAAACAAGTGCTGACCATTTTTCATTAGGTATAAATAATGGTGGTACAGCTACTGGAAATAGAATTTCTGAAAGTAGAATTTTTGGTCGTGGTTTTTCTTATGGTGCGCCAACTACTCTTAGATTAATAGACAATAACTGTTTATTAGCAGGTGACGCAAGTAGTCATAGGTATATTGTCTATGAATTAGGTAATAATTTTGAACTTAATATGCCCTCAAGTGTTAAAGATATAATGCCTAAAATATTAAGAGGTTATCGTTATCAAGTAGATTTAAGCAGCACTAATGCTGATAGCGGTTCTGCCGAATGGTATATAACAGACGTTAGGTCTATAAGGGTGTAAAATGACAAAGCCGACATTAGCTAGTTTAGATAAGAGAGTTGCAGTGGTTGAATCTCAATTAGATGAAAGATGGAAAGAAGCAATCATTAGAATTAAAAGAATCGAGGCTTGGCTCGCCGCCACTGCAATAACTATTATTGGTATGCTTGGAGCCGTCATTCTTAAAATGTAATAAATGTACAAATGGAGAATATAACCTATGCCACATATATATGAGCTTAACCCTCACTTGAAACACTTGATGAAAACTGAATCTGCGCCCAAGCGAGCCAGAAATTCTAAAGGTCAGTTAGTAGCTGATGACCCCACGACAGAAACCAACGAAGCTTGGGAAGGTGGAGTAGCACCTAAAAAGCGTGGGCGACCTAAGAAGAAAAAACAATAGCTATTCTAGAAATCATAGGGGCGGCAAATGCTGCGTACTCGGTGTTTCCCAGTTTGCGAAAAATGGGAAGGAGAGTGCAAATTTTATGAAGTCGGTAGGAACATTCCTACAAGCGGAAGAAGATTTAAAAGAAGAGGTTGAGCGACAAAAAAATAATCCTTTTGCAAAAGTCTGGGGGAAAGAGGCCAATGATTTTGAGGCTTTTCTTGAGCTTGAAAAGATACGAGAACGCCGGGCCGAAATCGAAAGTTACATGAGATTATACAGCCCGCCGGGAACTTTTGAGCGTTGGGTAAGATATCAGGCAGAAGCTAGGAAGTCTCGAAAGGCTGCACAAGAAGCAAGGATTAGAATGCGACGAGAAAGAAACGAATTGATGTTAGCAATTATTGTAGTTGGTGGGGCTATAGGCGGGGCTCTGTATGGGCTCTACATCTTGGGCCGCTCGCGAGGTGTATGGTAATGCTTCATGTTTTCAATTCGAGAAGTCAAACGAAACAGATGGGTGGTGTACGACTCCGGGGGGTACGTTGTTATAGCAACGTCTAAAAAGAAAATAGCACTGAGGTTTTTAAAATGGTTACAATCACAGCACACGCAATAGACCAACTAAAGATACTACCTAGACTAGCATTTCTTTGTCAGATTGTTTTGACTTGGAAAGTTTGTTTGTGGTTTATGACTTTGCCTGACCCAACAACTCAACAGAGCGCGTTCGTATCTTTGGTCACCGCGATGCTTTCGGCATCTTTCGCTCTGTGGCTTGGGAAGGAATCCAAAACAGATAGAGGGGGCTCGGAATGATAGGGCAAATTGTTGGCAGTCTGGGCGGTCTGGCGAAGTCATACATCGATGCAAAGACTGCCGTTAAAATTACAGAAGCAGAGATTAAAAAGAAACAGCTTACCGGGGAAATTGATTG
>BCSF01000468.1_pt1 | contig 15755 bp, 21 predicted proteins | sample 1016431 | NCBI WGS metagenome assembly BCSF01 (sample SAMD00045685;SAMD00045686;SAMD00045687;SAMD00045688;SAMD00045689;SAMD00045690;SAMD00045691;SAMD00045692;SAMD00045684;SAMD00045690;SAMD00045691;SAMD00045692;SAMD00045684;SAMD00045685;SAMD00045686;SAMD00045687;SAMD00045688;SAMD00045689, study...
ACCCACATGATTGTTTTTGTGTTCTTCATACTCTTCTTCATTCATGAACAGGGGCCAATCCTTATGATTTCCCCTCATGCCTTCAATGTTATAGTCAATGTGTTCTACCGCTATAAAATAAAGTTCTTGATTATTTTTATCCGGATAGTGGGAACGTAAGTCATTTACCAATATATCCACCAAAGAATCAAATGAATAGATAACAACATCACATTCATAATCTTCTTCCATGATGGCTTCATCATACTTTTCACGTGGTTCCAAGTGTATCATTATTTCTTCCGTGGCTTCTTCTTATAGGTGGTGAATTGAACGGGAACATTGGTTCTATATTGGCGTTGGTAATCTCCCACACTTTGGGCTTTGATGGGATTGGTATCCACCACCATCGTCTTCTTGGGTTGTCTCTTTCGTTTCAGCTGGGAGACTGCAAAAGCCGCCACGGATAGCTTTCCACTTCTTCTTTGGGAAGCCGTCCGAGTATCTCCACCCATCCCAAGTTGTCCCACACTTTCCAGACGAATAGCCACGGCGGTGGCTTGTCTCTTTCCATATCCAAGTTCTCTTTGTATCTTGGGAATAGCTCTTTCGATACGCTTATTAGCCGCCTTCCCAATGATGTTTATGTTCTGTTTTCTTTTCGCCATCGTGGTATAATCTCCATGTGTGTATAACTATATCACAAGATTATCTAAGTATGAGGTTTAATTAACATGGCAGTATCAAGAATTCCACCCGTAACAGTAAAGAGAAACGCCCAAAAAGGTTTGGAGATACGGTCCAAATCTTCCCCATCCAAGAAGGCTATGGTAGGAGAAGATGGGAAGCCATCCAAGGGAGTCTTTACGGCACGCGCGCTTATATCTGGAAAACCTATAAGTGAAGAACTACTTCGAACCATGGTGGCATGGTTCGCACGTCACGACAAAAGCGAAATGGAAGTAGCCAATAGACGGGACAAAACATCCAAGGCTTATCAAGCTTTTCTTGCTTGGGGTTGTGCACAAGGAAGAGCATTGGCAAAGAAAAACAACCCAAGAATCGAAGCTGAAAAGTCGCGCAAAGAATAGGGGTTGGTTCCATTGTTCCACGAATATTTCCCGTATATATAGTAATAGTAATTATAATTAGTTATTTGTATTATTTATTGGAACATTGGAACACTAGAAGATTATTGGCCTTGTAGCTATCTGGATTGGTGGTGGTTGTTCCAAAACTGTTCCAAAGGTGTTCCAAGGTGTTCCAATCGAGCAATAAAAAAGCCCCATCATGTGGGGCTATTGGTTCCAATGTTATGGGATGTTATACATATCTATACTTTCTTATGAATCCAATAAGAATACTATCAAGCTCTTGACTAGAAAATGTGATGGTTCTTTTTCCAGTTCCAAATGTGTAGCTTCTGTTAATACCTGTTACACAACATGACATTCCATTGGGCGCTACAATCAAGATTTGTTCGGAACCACTCGTATTTAATTCTTTTAGCTTATTAATTGTCAAGACAAGATTCTTATTCTTGTATGTGATTGTGTGTGTTTCTGTTGCTTTGATTTCTTCGTTTGTGATAGTCATGATGTTATCTCCTTTTGTTTTGTTCATCATATAATACTATTAGCTTATTACTTGACGTGGTGTCAAGTATCATACAAAGAAAAACACAAAATAATCTAATCTTTTTCAAATCGTCCATCTAGCTATATTCTTTGGGGGTTGTGTTATGGAATCATCTCGGCTTCCATCACTTCATAAATCATGTGGTGTTCATGAATAAGCGCTTCCAAAAGCTCCTTGGAATCTTTGCGGTATACGTTCACCATTCCAGATTCCCAAGTGATAACCACCACGGTGTTGGAAGATTCTTTGGGTGTTTCAATGATGCGGTGGCCGGTGTCTTTTTTCATGGTTGTTTCCTTTGGTGTGTATGGTGTTCTATGGCTTTCTTCAAAATCTTGTATTGCTACCATGATGGGGTTCAATTGTTGCCAAAGCTCACCTTCATGGTCAAGTTCTTTATTCATGTATTGGTTCATATAGTGATTAAAAGTGTGTTTCATGGTTTCCTCTATTGGTTTGTTGGTTGTTATTGTGCTACGAAAAAAGCATGTTGCCATATTGCTTCAAGCTCTGCAAGTTCATCCGCTAGATTCATGAAGTTATTGGTGTCCAATATGTACATAGCTTCACCAATGTTTTGATACATATCGGTAATGAACTCTTTTCCATAAGAAAGAATAGTGTTGGCTTCTTGTGGAATGTTGGTGATGGTAACGTGGAATTGAAGCGCTTGTTCGATTGTCATGATGTAATCTCCTTTTGTTTTGTTCATCATACTTATACTTTAGTTCATGCTTGACATGGTGTCAAACTATATACAAAGAAAAACACAAAATAATCTAATCTTTTTTGTAAATCGCCGTTCTAGTGTGTTTCTTTGGGGGTATAAAAGTAATTATCTTTGTAATTTCTTCTTGGCTACAAATGAAAACGCAATTTGGTCCATCTCCCCCATGATGGAGGATGTGATGTTGGATTTCATACTTCTAGCCACACGAAGGGGGATTATCCATAGCTTCAAACCACTATCCCCACCTTGGACTTCTTTACAATCCGGACGATATACACACAACCATTCCAGCTCCTTCCTCAAGTAGTCCACATCATGTCCACACTTGAAGAAATCCACACGGAAATCACGGTGATTCACGTACGCCAAAAACATGTTTGCCTTCTTGTGGGCTTGGCTCCATGCCTTCAATCTCAATAGACAATGTTCTTCAATAGCAATGTTCCCAGTTTTCCCACACATCAAATCTTCTTTTACTTCGATGGTGGTTTTTGGGTTCTTCTTGCTGTGTATATCTGGAACATGCCACCCATTGTCTTTTCCGACCTTTTGGAGCTCATGGCTAACTAGATGGAAACCAAAGCCGTGTTTGGACTCGAGATAATGACACACCAATTCTTCACTGGCTTGGGCTTCTTGTGTCATCCGTTGAAATCTTTGTTGGGGTGTTTCATCCATTACTCTTCCCCATAATCCACTTGAGTGTTCACCTTCAAAAAGTTCTTCAAAAACTTATCCGCCATCAAATCAAAGACTTCCTTCATTTCTTTGGGGCCAAGCTCTTGGTGATGCATCTCCAAGATGGCGATGAATAACGCCATCCGGATAACCTTCATGGGATTTTCCCCATCTTCAAGTAGTGAATATGCCGTGTCCAATAATTGAAAAACACTATCATCATCTGAAAACAATTGTTTGTTGTACTTATCCACGGCACCATCTCCAAAGGGGTTTTGTAGTTCCATCACCTTGTGGAACTCTTACTTTGTTCTTACTATACCCTAATTCACCCAATATATCTATGATTGTATTCTTCAATGCGAAGGTTCTTTGGGCTACTGGGATTTCCATGGAACCAATGATGTCTTCCAGCTGGAAATGATGGGTGCCACCATGATGGAGATTGTCCAATATAGTCTTCACAAGTGGGGTGTAGGGATGAAGAGATATGAACGCGTCCCGCCCTTCTTCTCGATTGGCTTCTTCTTCATCTGTGAGGTAGTGAATTTGGGTTTCATCCTTGGCATAGTGCAGAGCTTCAAGCCACAATTGGTCACGGATAGCCTTGAGGCCTTCCACATCAATCTTCCGTGATTTTGGCCAAGGGAACATATTCCCCACATCATCCCAATCATACCCACACATAACGGGCCACCATCGCCGGCTTCCGGTGGAATCGTTCAAGATGTCCAAGCGGTTGGTGGTGGCGATAAATGAAGTTTTTCGTGGGATGTCCACCCGCATCTTCCCATAAGGGAGCCGAAGGGAATCCACCTTTTGGTCAATAAATGCCTTCTCCATCTTCTTGTCTTTTGCTCTTTTCGCCATCTCTTTCATTTCGTACAATAGCCGCCCATTCAGATGAAGAACATAATCTTTGTTGGAGATGTCCAATGGTGTGTCCCCAAACCATTCCGGCTTCAATGCCAAGGTTTCGATGGATGTGGACTTTCTCAATCCTTGCCTTCCAAAGAGCACCAAAACAGAATCATGTTTTACAGGTTTTTGTATCGTGGAATGTAGCGCGCGCCGTATCGCACCAATGAAGAACTTCTTTGAATAAGCGCGGTTGATTATGCTTGGCTGTGCTCCAAAATAATCTTCCAATAACGTCTCCAATCTCGGGGTTCCATCCCACTTCTTCCCTTTGAAGTATTCCGCCAATGGGTTGAACTTCTTATCTTCCGCTACTTGGTTCACACATTCCAACATAAGCGCCACGGAAGGCCGCACATCATAAAGAGATTCCATCCATGTAGCCATCCGTGATAGCTGATTATCATCTATGGGTTTTCCCTTCCAATATACCAATCTATCAAATTCATTCATCCCCAAGCTGGAGAAATATGGGTGTTTATAGAGAAGTGTAACCACATTAAAACGGCTATTTCGTACCGTCTCAATAATGTTCCCTGATACCACTTTCACGGTGGTTTTCAATCCCAAGTCATTGGGTTCGATATATTCATTCATTTTTACCTCATACATTATAACACCCCCTTATCTCGTCCCAGCTGGAAAAGGCTAAACCACTCCCCACATGAGTTCATATGTCCACATTGGGCGGTGGTGCGATTTCCCAATGGGTTTATATAAAAATACGTGGCATCATTTCTACCACATGAAGGGCAGCTCCACCCAATCATTCTTGGATTGGCTCCCCCACTGTTCTTTCCTCCAATCTTGATTCCAAGTTGTTCACGGTAATGGGCATCCGTTGCAAGCTTCAAGGCCAAAGATTCTTTGGGATTCTGCATATACGCCGGAAGAGACTGGATTGCATTATAGCGCCTTTTCATCCGTTCTATCTTCTCTTTCTGTTCATGCTCCAATTGGGCTTTGTAATTTTCACACTGTTGGAAATCTATGGAAAATGTGGAACCGTAATTTATATGAACCAAGTATTCATCAAAACCGTTCACATATTCCACGGGATTGGAACCCATCACCGGTACACCGGCCCCAACAAAATAGAACCTTCTGGCATCCTTACACTTTTCATCCATCACTTTTCCAGTGTGTTCAAAAAAGAAGCGCTTACATTGTAACCAAGCGCCTTCCCAAAGATGGGATGGAACGGGTTTTTCGAAGGGAATCACCAAGCGCCACTTATGAAGGGTGTCACTATGTGAAGAACTTGTGTGGGCTATATATTGGTACTTCTTGAAATCTTTGTGTGTGTCCCATCTCAATCCTTCATCAATGTCGAACACGGCACAAGAGATTTCCACCACGTTGTCATTGGTTAGCTTTCCACCTTTGAAGATTGCGGGACTCCAAGCGGGGATTTCTATCTTCTCTTTGTTATCCCGTGGGGTGATGATGAATTGGGCTAGCTTCTCGAATGAATAATCTAGAAATATTGGTTCGTTTGGTTTGTATATTTTTTGAAGTGCTGTTATTTTAAGCATGAACTTTCCTTTTGTTTATTGTTCGTTGTGATTTTCTTGTGGGGTGTGTGATGACACCCCACATCTTTTTAGTACGTAATTGTACACGTGATTTTTGGGGATGGTCCCCAATACTTATTGGCGTGGATGGAATACACCACGGAATCATCCACCAACATTCCACCATCTTGGGCGGCATCCATGAACGCCTTTACAAGATTATCCACATCTGGCTTTTGGTGGTGCGGTCCCCACGGTTTGTTTTCGCTGTAGAAGATAAAGTCAAGCTTCATTTTGATGGGATGATTTAAACCATGTTGCTTATCTTCCATCATCTTCACAAGTTCCTTCTTCCAATCCATATATTTCTTGGGCATATATGGACGTCCGTATTTCGTGAACCGTGGACGTGGACACGCCATTGGATGAACTGGGAATTCGTGGAAGTGTACTCCCTTCTTTTGGAATCTTGTGGAGATTCGAAACATAGCTATACGAAAATAGTTTTTGTTCTCATCATTCACCGGAAGAAGCCCAATAATCTTTTCCATCTGTTTATGGGTGGGGCTTTGTCGATTATCCAACCACTTTTCCCACAATGGTTTGGTGGTGGCTTTTCGTATTTCTGGGTATGTCTCGAGAAGATACTTCAAGTAGCTGTGAAGGCTATACATGTTCACCCCCTTGGAGTATTCCACTTTTCCATATCTGTTCACCAATCCATTGGCTACATTGGGGTACAATAGCGTTCCCAAGAGCTTTCAATCTAGCCACCCTTTGGGGAATCCCATCATCCATTCCACAAAATGGGGGTTCAATGGTGGAGCTTCTCCAATGATTCCATGGAGTTCCAAAAGCGCCGTTTTTAAACTCCTTCCCCCTTGTTTGTATCTCACGTTTCTTTGGTCCCGTGTTGGTGTTGGAAGCATAACAAACTGCCCACCATCTTTTTCTTCTATGATTGGCCCCAACGCTTGAAGCGGGTACAATTCCCCATTCCGCATCATACCCCAAGGCGGCAAGGCTTCCAAGAACTTCTCTTCCCCCCACTTGAAGGATAGTTGACACGTTTTCCAACACGATAATTTTGGGTCGTAACTCGCTAATAATTCGCCACATTTCCCACCAAAGACCGGACTTCTCACCTTTTACTCCCCTCATATCTGCACATCTTGAAATGTTTTGGCATGGAAAGCCCCCACATAATATATCCACGGGTTCCACGTTATCTTTTGTGATGTTTCTCACATCATCATAAATCTTGGCTTTTGGCCAATGCTTCTTCAAAATGGATTGACAAAACTTGTCTTGTTCCACTTGCCAAATCGTTTCCGCTGGAATTGCGCGTTCCAAACCAAGTTCAAAACCACCAATCCCAGAAAACAAACTTCCTATCTTATACATCTAGCTTCCCCATGGCTTCCAAGATTTCTTCCACGGATGTTTCAAAGAGAGAAGCCAATTTGATAATGTTGGGAAGGGTTGGCATCCGTTCACCCTTCATCCATCTGGATACTAGGCTTTCATGAACCCCCATCTTTCCAGATAGTTCACGTTGGGTCCAATCTCTTTTGTGTAGCTGTTTATTCAAGTACTTTTTAAACATCTTTGTTATCTCCATGTTTTTCGTTCATCTTCTTCACCCATTCTTTGTATTCATGGGACTGTTGGATTTTTTGGTTCACCAGCTGGGCGGCTTTTGTTCTTCCGTGTTTCCTAACTAGGTTTCTCCATTCTCGTTCATTGATTGGCATTGTTTTTTTCTCCTTATTTTCGATAGATGAAGTTGTTGATAATCTGTTGATGTTTTCCAATCGTGGTTTCCAGTTTGGAAAAATGCCCTTCTCGTGTTGGGCTATCTTGTTCACATACATAGATAACTTTTTCACAATGTTCATAGATTTCATGTGTAAAAGCTATTATTTGATTTTTTGGGTCTTTCCATCTGTCATACACAATAACGATTTCCCCTTGTTTCATATCTTCCAAGATGTCACCCGCTGTATCAAACCATTCTTGGAAGCTCATAGTATCCGCCAAAACACCGGCGGGATTAGATGGGACTTCTTCATGGATAATCGTTTGTTCCAATAGATGATTAATAAGAATGTTTTGTTTGTGGACTATATCTCTAAGGATAGCCAGCTGTTCATTATCGGTACCCGTCCAATAATCCATATCATCATAGATGGCGGATACAGTTTGTCTAATTTTCAATGGTAAGCAATTTTTTAACTTCATTGTTTTTTTTCTCCGATTGTGATTTTTTTGTTGACTTGTCAAAGTGACAAGAATATAAATAGTTATGTCTTGTCATGATGTCAAGATATTTTTATCACAAAAACAAAACAAGAGAGAAACCATGTATATCGAACTATACGAACTACACCTATTTATGCACACCATGAAACCCTATATTATCGGCGCTTCCATCCCCGTCGGAATCATCTGTTTTGTGCTATATTACGCATGGAGCCAAAAGGAAGGTAAAAGATAATGTTACTCAAAGATAAGCCCATTTTATTCGTGGATTGTGAAACCACGGGATTGGATGATGAATACCATGAAATCATATCCGTGGCATTGGTAAGACGCCACGATGGAAAGACATGGACGTTCAAAGCCAAACCCAATTGGCCGGACCATATCGACCCCCGCGCCGTGGCCGTGAACGGCTACACCCCAAGCGCTTGGATGGATGCAATCTCCCAAGAAGAGCTAGCCAATAAGCTGGGGATACTCATGAAAGATTATATCATTGTGGGACATAATCCACGGTTTGATGTTGGATTCATCCGCAATCTATTATGGCGGCATAAGATAAAGACATGGATTGACCCCCGCGCCATCGACACCACCACATTGGCCTATTTGTATCTTGTCCCTTATGGATTGGATTCTTTGTCCATGGATTCCATCCGTCGCTTCTTGGGTTGGAAAGTATATCCTACTCATGCCGCGCTACAAGACACCAAAGATGTGGAACGTCTCTACAATACTTTGGTTCATCCCATCCGCCGTTTTTCGCTGAAAGTGAAGCTTTGGATGAAGATGTGGAAAAAATAAGAGCGCCCAATTTTTCTATGTGGCTATGTACACAAAAGAGAATACACAAGTTCCGTTGGAAGGATATGGCTTCCCATCTTGGTGTTTCCTGCCAAGGTGTCCATAGCTATGCCAACGGGACTTCACACCCCCAAATCATGAACTTTTATGGGATTTGTGAGTTCATAGCCCAACATACAAAACAACCAATAAACAATATCATCACCAAAGGTATGATGGAAATAGCAAAGGATAGAAACCATGAGAAGAAATATTGATTCACGCGTACTGATAACCCAATGGCCCCCACCATCTGGAAATCTATACACAAAAGAATGGAATCCGGAAAGATTCGCGGCTTGGGTACGGTACACAATGAAAGCCCACGAAATGAGGAACCAACACTTCATTGACTTAGGAATGGATGAACAAACCATCATAAGCATGAAGATGGGGAAATGTAAACCGCGCCCAAAAACCCTTCACAAGTTCGTAATGTGCATCTTGAAGCACAATCCCATGGGAAGAAATCGAAATGGGCTATTGAAAGAAGCATCCATGAACATGAAAGACTATAAGAAACCACAATAAACAAAGGAAAGAACCATGATACACCTGTATAATCAAGATTGCATGGAAGCTATGGCATCCATGAAAGATAATGAATTTGACTTGGCTATTGTTGACCCTCCTTATGGAATAAATAGAGATGGCCAAAATTATTCTAAACCTAATAAAAATAATTCAAGACATGGAGGGCACAAATTTTTTCCTAAAAAAAACTGGGATTCTACCATTCCAACAAAAGAATATTTTGAAGAATTATTTCGCGTTTCAAAAGAACAAATAATTTGGGGGGGGAATTATTTTGTGCAATTTTTGAAACCTTCAATGGGTTGGATTTTTTGGGACAAATTACAAAGAGGATTCAATTCTGATGGTGAATTGGCGTATTCTTCTTTCAAAAAGGCTTTGAAAGTTATTGGAATCCAAAGAGGTGTTTTAGCTTATGAAAATACAATCCACCCCACACAAAAACCCGTGGCGTTATATACTTGGCTTCTCGATAAGTACGCACAAAAGGGATGGAAGATACTGGACACCCATTTGGGAAGTGGTTCTTCTGCCATAGCCGCCCATGATATGGGATACGAGTTCCATGGGTATGAATTGGATGAAGAATACTTTGAAGCGGCATCCAAAAGGCTAAAAGAACATCAAAAACAACTACAACTATTCTAACAACAGGAAAGAACCATGATACTAATATGTAATGAAATCACCGATTATTCTACATTTGCAAAGAACCAAAGCCCCCGCGCCGTGAAATCCGTGGGCATCAATGCCAACGAGATAATCACCATCCGCCCCTTGGAGCTTTGGAAATCCCATGAAGACACCATTCATATCACGGAAGTGAATGTTGGGGGAACCGCCGTATATCTGGAACACTCATTTGAAGAAGTGCGGGCTATGCTCTTTGGGATGACGTTGGTTCATGATTATCGCGTGGAACATGGAACCCACTTTGTGAGAAGTGAACCCTATATGATACCGGAAGAAGAAGATGAAGATTCTTGTTTCTGAAAAGTACACCATAACCGGGAAAGAATATATCTTTCTCGTTTATTCGGTGGGGAACTACTTTGTGTACGCACGAAAGAACCCCAATGGACATCTATGGGGGTCATGTGGATGTGATGGATGGTGGTATCGAAAGAGCTGTAAGCATCTGAAACAGGTTATTGAATCTCTTTCCTGATTTCTTCTTTCATCTCAATCTTTGTTATCTTCTCTTTCACTTCGCTGAGTTCTCCCAGCAAGTGGAAGATTTTTTTCTGTCCACGTTCCAATGAATCTATTCGATTGGAGAATCCTTCCACCAATAGCTTTCTGTCATTGTTCAAATCTTTGATAACACCTTCAAATCTATCTCGAACACGTTGTTCTTCTTCCTTGGCTTCCGTGCGTATTTCGCGCGCTTCTTGTCTTGATTGTTCACGGGTTTCTTTCAAATCTTTGTTGGTGGATACATAGCTATAAATCATCCACGCCAAGAAGGGACTATTGGTGGCTAGGTTTATCATCAAATCGTGGTATGTTGATGGGTCCATGGGTTCTACTCCGCTATAAGTGTGAAGGTGAAAGTGTGGTATCCCATGGTTCTTTTTTGCTTATGTACCAGCTTCATGAAGGCTTCCCAATCTGCCATCTTTGAGAAGACAATACAACCCGCGCTATATTTGTTTATTTCATCACTATCATGGATGGAAGAACGGTGGATGTTCAGTCCAATCACATCCTTGAAGACTTCCCCACCATAATCCGCTTTTTCATCTTTGTTCCCATCCCGCCAATACTCCACGGGGCGCCATTGAATCAAAGCTTCATACTTTCCACGGTGTAGTCCCACTTTGTACGCTCCACGCGCTTGTTGGGGATGCTTATATACTGCGCACGCTTTGTAATCTTCTTTCTCCAACCAGTATCTTCCGGGGTCTGTTGATACCTGGAAGATGTCTTCTTTCCAATGCCCATCTTCTGAGAGATAGCACACATGAAGTTTATCGTCGTATTGGTTGGCGTTGTTCTCAAGATTCCTAACCCCAATAATGTTCAAATCATAAGGACCATCCGAGAAGACTTTAAATCCATATTCTTCAATCTTTGCTAGTATTTCAGGTTTCCACATTTCGGTTCCACTTCATGGGGTTATCATCTATTTTCACATCCAAAAGCCATCTTCCATCTTCGAATAGCTTGGAAATGATTTGGGCTTTGTGGGCATCCAAACCAATATCATAATCTGTAATCTCCACTATATCACCCAAAACAAGGTATCCATAACGCAATGATACACTGTATTGAATGGATTTTGTGGGAAGCGCTTCCCGTTCCAATATATCTTGGGCTATCCTTTGCGCGGTGCCATTGTCATAACAAAAGTCAAGCTCCACCACCTTCTTCTTCTCCCCATATCTTTGGATGGAAATCATGGACTTGGGGTGGGCTATATATGAGATGGAAGATAATGTTCCCGCCGCTGGGACTTTGTTGGAAACTTGAACGAATGTGGAATAATCTTCCACCACTCCATTCATCGCATAACGCACCGTGACGACGTTGGAAACATCTTCCGGTGTGTTCATGGATGCCACGGGTCCCACACGCTGAAATTCAGGCCCTTCCGCGATGGATAGACGTGGTTGGATGTCCACTTGGCTTTGGAACATATCAATAACCGGCTTCAATCCGTTGGGACCGTTCACAATATGGATGGGAAGATATGCCACAATGTTCTTTTGGAGCCACTGAAACACCGTTATCTTATCATCATTCACATATCCCGCGAATAAGTATTGATTCAAAAAAGGCCTTAGCGCGTTCCATGAATCATAATCCACATCCGTGGTTAGTTCACTCAATAGCCATAGACATATATCACCACCACCTTGGAGATTTCCTTCCCCCACTGGATTGGGATAAGCTCCACCATCATCCCATTCCACCCAAACTTCTCTATCATCATTGGCGGCTACACTTTGCGGAATATGGGAACCGTTGGGAATCTCAAAATAGGTTAGTGTTCTATTGTCGATGTTCACAAATGTTTCTATGGTGGCTGTATCGGTTTCCCCTGTATTGGAGAAGAGATTAACACTAGCCGCGTTGGTAACGTGTCCACATGCCAAATAGAACACCGGTTTATGGCCGGCGCTTGGGTCGTATGCTATCGCATAAGCCGGCGTGATAGGGATGGAGCTTGTGGAGCCACTGGAATGTTGTACGCCTTGAAGCTCCCCAAATACCCATGGGATAACTTTCCCACGGTGTATATCTTGAACTTCTGTTAGTCCCCTATCTTGTGGCCAATCGGGGGATACATACAAAGCGTTGGAGCATGAAACATCTTCGATATACATGTTTTCCCCCAAGATGGTGGCCAATAATCCTTGGGATGAAATCATGGCTTTGTTCTCTATGGAAAACTCCACATATCCTTGGGGCCGGTTGGGGTGCCCATATACGGGGCCGGTGATGATTCCTTGGAAGATGGTGGGACGGTTATCATATTCGGTTTCTATCTCCCCATTCTTGATAAGTACATATCCAATCTTGGCGTGGGAACCTTCGATGAACTTTCCATCCATCTGAAGCTTGGCGATATTTTTATTGGGAAATGTGATGGCTATGGAAACACTGTCACTTTCTGCGCTTATATCTCCCACACGTTGGAGAGAAGTGGAAACAACCACATCTTCCAATCCACCGGTATATGGATAGCTCTTCCCAGCTCCATCCACCAAATCCAAAGTGATGGTGGCGAATCGGTATTCTTCCCCAAGATATGAGATTTCCAACGTCCAAAGGATGTTCACTTCTTCCCAATCATTGCGCGTTCCGTAATACATTATTTCACTTCTCTAAGTGTGATGGTTGCAATCCGGAATACTTCACCGGTTTCATTTTGGAGTTCATCCCCAACCACGTGTTCAATCTGAACATCATTATCCAACGTTACAAGCGCTTGTTCCTTTTCACGATTCAAGTATCTCTTATCTTCGGATGATGATGTGGATTTGGAGATGTTGGGAAGATATACAAAATGCTTCTTGGCACCTTGGACATACTTTAGGAAACCCATCATCAAATCAGGCGCTTCATTTTGGACGGCTATGGGTTCCGCTCCACTTTGGTTTGATGCCATCCAATAATCAATGTCGGGTTCATCCCCTTGGAGCTGGGAAATGTCTATTCCATCCGTCCACGCTAGATTGAAAATTCTTGTGGGGGGCTTGACTTCTCGAGAATAACGAATTCCATCTTGTGTTTCGATGGTGGTTGTTCCACTCTCTATTGAAATGGTTCTTCCTCTTCCATACTGCCTTCCGGGAACTATCACCGGCCCCATCACCACTTCCCCAATCCGTATATCATCATCATAGGTTTCTTGGGCATCTGTGCGAATCTGGAATCCACTGGCTTGGATGCCGTTCATCGACACCACCACGGAAAACACCGGTGGGATGAAATAGATGGTTCCACTTCCTTGGGGTGGGTTGGTTTCAAATTGTACGGTGCATTGTTTTGTTCCCGTGGCAGTTCCACCAAAGATTCCTTCTGTATTGGAAACAATCTTTCTGTGGACTTGGTCCAATCCGGAAACGATATAGGCAGTCCATCCCGCCAATTCATTAAGGGTAAAATATGGTTCACTCATTCCCGTGGCACCGCGTGCGCTTCTTCCCGTCACAACACAAAAGCATCGTATTTGGTTGTTTATGGATGCCAATTGAACCCATGAACTTCCGTTGTGATAATAGATGTCTCCCAATCTCCAGTTCACACCATTCAAGTGGAAGCCCATCAAATCATTGGCTTGAGCTTCAATCAAAGATGTGGCCGTGTCTGGGTTCAGCTTGATGGATAGGGTTTGTTGGGGAATGTTTCCACTTGTCGTCTTTTCGCTTCTCCACTGGATTCTTGGGGATGGAGCTTGTGATGGGAAGATGTTGGATACTGGATAATCATATTGGGGGATAATCTGAAATTCTTCTCCCTCATAGCTGGGACCGTCCGTAGTGGAGATGGATACACCATCATACACATAAGCATATTGGCCAAGTGGGGGATATGGACGGGATGCCAAATCATTAGGATTATCGAAGCCACCCGCCAATCCCATTCCCGTGGCCGTTAATGTAGAAACATGAAACTCTCTCCATTGGGTTTCAAGGCTTCCACTATTATATGTAAGGTGTCCCCAATCTATAATGTGACCCGCTACACTGGAACCCGCGCTTCCTATGGATATGTTATCCACCAAATTGGTGTAGTTCCTCAATTCACCATTTCCCATTGTGCGGAACCAACATGAAACCTTATCCCCATCACCAATAGAACACACTATATCCACCCCTTGGGTGTTATCATGGGAAACCGTGGCAATGTCACTACCACCGGTAATATCTCGGACTCTTATTTGTGTAGTGGTAATGTATACCGCTATTTTATATCTGTTTGTCCCATTGTCCATTTCCAACGTGAATCCACGTTGGTTCAAAGTGAAGTCCCCGCCGGTATTAGCCATGCAAGAAGAACGGATAATGATTCCTTGGTTGGTATAGTCGGAACCCGTGATGGATGTGGGAAGATTGTTCCATCTGTAGTACCTAGGATTTGGATATGTTAGGGAACTTGTGATTCTCAAGAATCCACCCGTCAAAACATCATTTCCCGTTCCCAATACCAATAAGCCGGTGATATTTGATGGTTCATCCAATGACAAATAATTACGAATAAAACCGGCGCGCGTCCAATCCGCTTCACTTGCTCCATAAGATGTTTTGGGAAGATTCAAATCTGAATAGCCACCCAAGAAAGTGAAGAGAAGGGACAAATCATGGGAAGTACTGGAATCCATATTGGATACAATGAATCCACGCCCCAACCAATGAACCCCATGAAGGTTTGATAATCTCGTAAAAGAGTCATCACAATTCAAAGTGGAAGCTTGGGCAACATTTACGCGTCCATTGGTTAGACGGAAGAAGTCCCCATCATAATATTGGGAGATGATGAAATCATTGGTGCCTCCACTATACGCATATACATAAACGCCGCCATCATCATCCACTATCATGGCGGTGTCTCCACCCGTCATATAATCATTGGAACCCGTGGAAGCGTTGGGAACCGCTGATAATGTTATATAGCTGTTGGCATCTCTCAAAAGATGGATGTTGGAAAATGGGTTGGGAAGCTCCATGTAATGAAGGCCACCAGTTTGGGCGATGTATGAAATGACATATCTTCCCAATCTCTTTCCAAGGTTAATCTTCCGGAAGCTGTTGGACTCAAGATTGGCAGTGGTGGACAATAAAGTGAATGTAGCCGCCCCATCGATGGACACATATTGGAAGAGCTGGTTTCTTTTGGTTGTCCCGGTGTCGTTATATTCTGTCTCTACCAATAGCACCACGGAACCGGTGATGGATTCCAATCTCATTCTTATCACTTCATACGTATCCACACCCGCGCCGGCGGTTACTCCCACCGGGATGGTTTCATTCCATCCTTCACGGCTAACCACGTCCCAAGAAGAACCATCATCTTCACTTCTCAGAACTCGAACGTTGGCTTCACCATCATTTTCCAAGATGTGAACCAAAATGATGGAACCATCTTCCAATTCACACATGCATGGATGCATAAATTGATTGGTAGAAAGAAATGATAGGATGGAATAAAGA
>BCSF01000469.1_pt1 | contig 15724 bp, 19 predicted proteins | sample 1016431 | NCBI WGS metagenome assembly BCSF01 (sample SAMD00045685;SAMD00045686;SAMD00045687;SAMD00045688;SAMD00045689;SAMD00045690;SAMD00045691;SAMD00045692;SAMD00045684;SAMD00045690;SAMD00045691;SAMD00045692;SAMD00045684;SAMD00045685;SAMD00045686;SAMD00045687;SAMD00045688;SAMD00045689, study...
TAGAGTGCAGTTAGCATATGAAAATCTACCGAAGTGGATGCAACAAGGAGTTATTAACTGGAACAAAGGTAACATTGAATTAGAAAACAAGTCAGTCATTGTGGCGGCTGCAACATCTTCAAGTGCTATTCGAGGTGGTTCTTACAACATTATCTTCCTTGATGAGTTTGCTTTCGTACCTGCTAATATAGCAGAGATGTTTTTTAGCGCTGTATATCCTACGATATCTTCTGGACATAAAACTAAAATGATTATTGTATCTACACCATACGGTATGAACCAGTTTTATAAACTGTGGACAGATGCAATAGAAAAACGAAATGATTATATACCAATTGAAGTACATTGGTCAGAGGTACCAGGCCGTGATGAGAAGTGGAAAGAAGCTACAATTAGAAACACCTCAGCAGAACAATTCCAACAAGAGTTTGAGTGTGAGTTTTTAGGTTCTGTAAATACACTTATTAGTCCTGCTAAAATTAAAAACATGGCATTTACCACACCTAAAACTTCAAGTGGTGGTTTAGATGTATATGAAGACCCCATTGAAGGCAAAACATATACTATTACAGTTGATGTGGCTCGTGGTGTAATGAAAGATTATTCAGCATTTGTAGTTATGGATGTGTCACAGATGCCTTATAGAGTGGTTGCCAAATATAAGAACAATGATATTAAACCTTTATTGTTTCCTAGTATTATTGACAGAGTTGGTAAAGCATATAACAGAGCTCATGTATTAGTAGAAACAAATGATTTAGGTCAACAGATAGCAGAAGCTTTAAACTTTGAATTAGAATATGATAATCTATTAATGACTACAAATAGAGGTCGTGCTGGTCAAATACTAGGTGCTATGTTTAGTGGTCGTGGTTCAGGATTTGGTGTCAAAATGACCAAACAAATTAAAAAGATTGGTTGTGCTAATATTAAAACCTTATCGAAAGTGATAAGGTACAAATACAAGATTTCAATATTATCGAAGAGATGAGTACCTTTGTAAAAAGAGGCCAATCATGGCAGGCTGAAGAGGGAAATACAGACGATTTAATGATGTGTCTAGTCATATTTGGATGGTTGTCTAATCAACCTTTTTTCAAAGAGATGACCGACACTAACGCTAGACAAATGTTATATGAAGAACAAGAAAATCTAATAGAACAAGACATGGCACCGTTTGGTTTTGTAGATGATGGTATAAACAGCGATCCTGAAAACGAAGAAACAATTGATGAGTATGGCACAAGATGGTTTCCAGTCAGTAGAAAGGGACAATAATCTTAGGTTTTAGGTTATTATAAATATCTACAATGATAAAAAGTTTGACTATGGGCGTAAGAAAACTTACGAATTTTGATAAACATAAACAATTAGCTAATTAAAGAGGAGAATTAACCAATGGCATTTCAAGGATCACCTGGTGTGCTCGTACAAGAAAGAGACTTAACAAATATAATTCCAGCAGTATCAACTAGTATTGGTGCAGTTGCGGGTCAATTTGCTAAAGGTCCTGTTGATGAGATTGTTTCAATCTCTAGTGAGCAAGAATTAGTAGATACGTTTGGAAAACCTGACTCAACTAACTTTGAGTATTTTTTCACAGCGGCTAACTTCTTACAATATAGTAATGCTTTGAGAGTAGTACGAGCCCAAAATACGTCATTAGCAAATGCTAACAGCGCAGGTTCAAGCGTGTTAGTAAAAAATACTGATGACTACCAAAACAATTATTCTACAGGTCAAGGAGTCGTAGGAACGTTTGCTGCTAGAACTGCTGGAACACACGGAAATAGTTTACAAGTATCTATTTGTCCAAGTGCAACAGCTTTTGAACAAATATCAACAGCTAAAGTAGCTTCAACTTCAACAACAAACGCAGTAGGTAATACTACTATCGCAGTTGATGATGGAAGCCAATTTAGTGTAGGCGATATTATTCAATTTTCTACAACAGCAGATACAGACGACTATGATGATGGTGACTTTTACAGAGTTACAGCATCTGGCGCAAGAGAAACTTTGACAATCGTTCAGCACCCAAGAGGTTCTGGTGGATTAAAAAGAGTAATTTTAGATAATAGTAAAATAAAAAGAAGATGGAGATATTACGATTCAGTTGACAGAGCTCCTGGAACTTCAGCGTTTGCATCTGCAAGAGGCGGATCAGGCGATGAACTACACATAGTTGTTGTTGACGAAGATGGCGTAATTTCTGGCGAACCTGGAAGAGTATTAGAATCTTTTTCTAGTCTTTCAAAAGCGTCAGATGCAAAAACTCCACAAGGAGACATAAACTACTATCCAGAAGTATTGTACAATAGATCACAATACATTTATTGGATGGATCACTTAACAACTGGTACTAACTGGGGTAATGCTGCTGCTGGAACAACTTTCACAGCAGTTAATACACCATCTTTAGAATCGTTGTCTGGTGGAAGTAATGGATCTACTATAACAGACGGTCAATTAAAAACAGCATACGAGAAATTCCAAGATGCTGATACAGTTGACGTTGGTCTAATTATGGCTGGTCCTTCAGGTAGCGCAACTCACGTTGACAACCTAATTACAATTGCTGAAGAAAGAAAAGATGCAGTTGTATTCGCTTCACCACAAAGAAGTGATGTAGTTAATATCACAAACTCAAATACACAGACAACTAACGTTAAAGGTTTCTTTGACACAATTAGATCGTCTTCATATGCTGTATTTGATAGTGGTTACAAATACCAATACGACAGATACGCTGACTTGTATAGATTTGTTCCACTAAATGGTGATATAGCAGGTCTTGCGGCTAGAACAGATACTGTTGCTGATAGTTGGTTTTCACCAGCTGGTTTCAACAGAGGTATCGTTAGAGGCGCAGTTAAGTTGGCATACAACCCAACTAAAGCTCAAAGAGATATACTTTACCCAGCACGTATCAACCCAGTTGCTACGTTCCCAGGTCAAGGTACAATCTTATTTGGCGATAAGACAGGTCTAACTACTCCAAGTGCTTTTGATAGAATAAACGTAAGAAGATTGTTTATTGTATTAGAAAAGGCAATTGCTACAGCTTCTAAATTCCAATTGTTTGAATTCAATGATGAATTTACAAGAGCGAACTTTAGAAACATTGTAGAACCTTTCCTAAGAGAAGTACAAGGTAGACGAGGTATCACAGACTTTTTAGTAGTATGTGATGAAACTAACAACACAGGCGAAGTAATTGATAGAAATGAATTTATAGCTGAGATATTCATTAAACCAGCTAGAAGTATCAACTTTATCACATTATCTTTCGTTGCAACTAGAACCGGCGTTTCGTTTGACGAAGTAGCAGGTTAGTAGAGGAGAAATAAAATGGCAAACATTAACGACTTCAAAGCTAAACTTGCTGGCGGTGGCGCTAGAGCCAATCAGTTTAAGGTAACAATGCCTTTTCCTGGTTACGCAAGTGTTGGTGGCGAAATAGAAGATATGGCTTTCTTATGTAGAGCTACATCTATTCCTTCAATGGAAATTACGAACATTAATGTTCCTTTTAGAGGTAGAGCGATTAAGATTGCTGGTGACAGAACGATTCCATCGTGGTCAGTCACTGTTTATAACGACACAAATTTCAGATTAAGAAACGCATTTGAAAGATGGCAGAACGGTATAAACAATATGAGTGATAACGAAGGTCTAACAAATCCAGTTGATTATCAAGTGGATGCGTTCCTAGATCACTTGGATAGAAACGGTAATACAATAAAGTCATACACTTTAAGAGGTGTATATCCAACAGCAATTGCTGGTATCCCACTAGACTACGAAGAAGCGGGTACTATTGAGCAGTTTGAGGTAACTTTAGAATACCAATTCTTTGACACAAACACTACTACTTAATTTTTAAATCAGGGGGCTTCGGCCCCCTTTTTAAAGGTCATATAAGTATTAGTATAGGAGATAAATTATGGCAGAACTATTCGGGTTTAGTATTACAAAGCTCAAAAAGCAAGCAGATCCAAAACAAAGTTTTACAACCAATCAGGCTGAAGACGGTACACAAACGGTTTCGGCAGGGGGTCACTTTGGGTCTTACTTGGATATGGAAGGTAGTGCGAAGACAGAGCAAGACCTTATTCGTAGATATAGAGAGATAGCGATACACCCAGAGTGCGACATGGCGATAGAAGATATTGTCAATGAAGCAATCGTAGCGAATGAATTGAAAGACGCAGTAAGAGTTATATTTAATAACTTACCATACGGCAGAGATATACAAAGAAAAATAGAAGACGAATTCCAGGAAGTTTTAAGATTAATGAACTTCAATACAAAAGGCCATGACATATTCAGAAGATGGTATGTAGATGGTAGAATATTCTATCAAAAGATTATTGATAGAGACAATCCTAAAAAGGGTATAACAGAATTAAAATATATTGATCCTAGAAAGATCAAAAAAATTAGAGAAGTTAGAAAGAAAAGACCTGATGTACCTAGTCCATCAGCTTTAAATAGTCTAGCTGTTGTAGATGAGTATGTAGAATACTTTTTATTTAATGAAAGAGGTATATCTGGTACAACTGGACAATCAGGTGTTAAGATAGCGCCAGATACAATCGCATTTTGTCCATCAGGTATTATAGATCAAAATAAGAATATGGTCTTATCATACTTACACAAAGCGATTAAACCTACAAACCAATTGCGTATGATTGAAGACGCAGTGGTAATTTATAGAATTGCTAGAGCGCCTGAAAGAAGAATATTTAAAATTGACGTAGGTAACTTACCTAAAGTAAAAGCTGAACAATATTTAAGAGACGTAATGGCGAGATATAGAAACAAGTTAGTATATGACGCTGGTACAGGTGAGATAAGAGACGACAGAAACTATATGTCAATGCTAGAAGACTTTTGGTTACCAAGTAGAGAAGGTGGTAGAGGAACAGATATTACTACTTTACCAGGTGGTCAAAACCTAGGTGAAATGACAGATGTAGAATATTTTAGAGCAAAACTATATCGTTCTTTAAATGTTCCTGTTAGTAGATTAGAAAGCTCACAAGGTTTTAATATGGGTAGAGCGAGTGAGATAACTAGAGACGAACTTAAATTTACAAAGTTTGTACAAAGACTGAGAAAGAAATTTACAGAATTGTTTAATGACATTATGAGAACACAATTGGTGTTAAAAGGTGTTATTGCTGAACAAGACTGGCATGTAGTCAAAGACTGTATAATGTATGATTTCATACAAGATGGACACTTTGCTGAACTAAAAAACGCTGAACTTCAAAGAGAAAGATTAGCATTAGCAAACGAAATGAGAGACTATGTTGGTAAGTTTTATTCTGTACAATATATAAGAAAAAATGTTTTAAAACAAAACGATAGAGAAATGGAAGAAATGGATAAACAAATTAAAAAAGAAATTGACGATGGTATTATTCAAAACCCCATGGCTCAAGTAACTGAGGAGAAAAAATAATGAGTGAAGAAACTAAAAACTTTATTGACAAACTTGCGGCAGGCGATAACGCTGGTGCTGGTGAAGCATTTAAAGATGCTTTAAGAGTAAAAGTTGGTCAAACTTTAGACGCACATAGAAAAGATATGGCTGGGAATATGTTTAATCAAGCAAATCCTATACCTGAGGCAGAGGCACATAGTGACCCTAAACCAGAAATCGCTGATCCAGGAACATTTGATAGAGATGGAAATGTACTTGATACTACTGGACAAAAAGATGGTAACGCTGAATTAGATTTATCACAAGACGGAACAGCAGATACAATGGTAGGAGTAGATATAAATGCAGGTGAGCCAAATAGTTAAACAGAATCTTTTAATAGATTCTAATGCTTACAATAGTCTTTCACCTAATATGAAAGACGCTGTAAAAGATGTCTTCTCATTGTATGAGAATGCGAAAGGCACAATAGTAGAAAGATTTGAAAGCGCAATAAAAGAAGTTGCTGCTCTACATAATTTAGAAGTTAAACAAATAGAAGATTACTTTGATAAAGAAGTAATTGAAAAATTAGGAGAAAAATAAAATGGCACAAACATTTATCGTAAAAGGTAGTGTTGTAAACAATCCGTCAGATAACACAATTGGTAGAGCCCAATTTGTTAGAATTACAGCAACAGGCGCAACACAAACTGTTACTATAAAAGGTTCTGACAGTTCTGTTTTAGGAACAGTTTACTTACACGCTGCTGGCGATACAGTAATTATAGAAAAGGCACCAGGAGATTTTGTGAGTATCACTGATGGACACGCATCTGCTGTGGGTTCGCCTAGAAGTTAATGACGATTAGTGCTACTAAACTAACTGACAATAGTTTTAACATTATAGTTAAAGCGAATGGTGTTGGTAATGAGGAAGAACAAACTCTAGTTGATGTAGTAAACTCAAACAATGCGAGCTCGGAACCAAAGGTTTCAATCGCAGATATACATTATGAAATATTGGGTACAGGTAAATGTACAATATTTTTTAAAAATGATATTGAAAAGAAAGTAGAGATAGAGGGTCGTGGAAACTACGGTCTTAAACCTACTGAAGATAGAATTAAAGATGCAATAGGTGATATATTGTTAACCAGCGATTCTAATGTCACAAGTTATAATGTGGTAATAGAAGCGCAAAAAGAATCAGGATATACAAGTTAATGGCTGACACAGTAACAACACAAACAATAGCAGATACTTCAGGTGTCAAATTTGTAGCGAAACTTACAAATTTTTCCGATGGTACTGGCGAGACTTTAGTTAAAAAAGTAGATGCATCTGAACTTACGTTTATGAGTGAAGATGGTAATAGAACTATTGCGAGAGTATATTACTCTATCAATACATCAGATAGTAAATCAGGCGTAGAGTTGATATGGGATGGTACAACAAATGCGACTGCTTTATTGTTATCTGGTAATGGTTTTATGGACTTTAGAACAGATGGTAATAGTATTCCAAACAATGCTGGAACTCCTACTGGCGATGTTTTACTATCAACTAAAAACTTTGCTAGTGGCGATAATTATACAATAATTGTAGAGTTTAGATAAAAAATTGTATAAATATATAACGTAAAGAGAGAGAATTTATGAAACTAATTTCCGAAGAAATAAACAACGCCGAATATATCGTTGAAGAAAAAGACAACGGTAAAAAAGATTACAAAATCAGAGGTATTTTTTTACAGAGTGATATAAAAAATAGAAATGGAAGAGTTTACCCTAAAGAGGTGTTAAACAAAGAAGTAAAAAGATATAACCAAGAATTTATCAATAAAAAAAGAGCATTTGGTGAGTTAGGGCATCCTGACGGACCAACTGTTAACCTAGAAAGAGTATCGCATATGATTACGAAACTCTATCCAGAAGATAGAAATTTTATTGGTGAAGCAAAAATAATGAATACACCTTATGGTAAGATTGTAAAAGGTCTTATTGACGAAGGCGCTCAACTTGGAGTGTCTAGTAGAGGTATGGGTTCATTAGTACAGCGTGGTGGTTTCAACTATGTAAAAGATGACTTTTACTTAGCAACTGCTGCCGACATTGTCGCTGATCCGTCAGCCCCTGACGCTTTCGTAGAAGGTATCATGGAAGGTAAAGAATGGGTTTGGGATAATGGTGTCTTAATAGAGAAAGATATTGAGGCGTGGAAAATGGAAATTTATAAGGCGAAAAAAAGAAGTTTAGAAGAAAAAAAAGTAAATATCTTTAAAAACTTCCTTGAAAAGCTATAATCTTATAAATATCCTATAACAAACAAAAAATAAACGTTTATTTTTATAAGGGAGATTTCAATGGCCGAAACAGATAAGAAAATTGAGGCAATGGAACAGGAAGTTAGCGAAGCGAGTGTAAACCCGCAAGCTGATGCACCGAAGAAAGGCGCTGTAGCGGCTGAACCTACGCATTTAAAAAATGATGCGGAAGATTTAGGTGCGGCTGTTGTTAAACCAACAGACAGCAATCCAGATGCTTCAAAATCTACAAAACCTGTTACTGGTGATGCTCAACAAAAAAGTCAAGGTGCTGCTGATGCAATGCCAAAACTAAAAGAGGGCTCTAAAGAAACAGAAAAAACTCCTGACGATAAAGAAGAAAAATCCGAAATGATGCACGACAACGACAAGAAAAAGGAACCAATGAAAGCTGGTTACAAAGAAGAAGTTGATGCGCTAGTTGGAGATGCTGACTTATCTGAAGAGTTTAAACAGAAAGCTGCGACAATCTTTGAAACTGCGATTAAAGCAAAAGTCAAAGAAGAATCTCAAAGATTACAAGGCGAGTACGAAACTAAATTAAAAGAAGATACTGAAACTCAAAAAGCTGAGCTTGTTGAAAAAGTAGACTCATACCTAAACTACGTTGTTGAGGAATGGATGCAAGAAAACAAGATCGCTATTGAAAGAGGTATTAAAGGCGAAATTGCTGAGGACTTTATTGGTGGACTTAAAAAGTTATTTGAAGACCACTATATTGATGTCCCAGATGAAAAATATAATGTGCTTGAAGATCAAGCTTCTAAAATTGAAGACCTTGAGAAAAAACTTAACGAAGAAATCGAAAAGAATGTTGAACTTAACAAATCAAATGGTGAGTTAAAAAGAGAAGACATAGCGAAAGCTGTATCTGCTGATTTAACTGACGTTGAAAAAGAAAAGTTTAACAAACTAGCAGAAGAAGTTGAGTATTCAAACGAGGAAGACTTCACAGCTAAAGTTAAGACAATTAAAGAGTCTTACTTTGGTAAAAAAGAAGAAGCTAAATCTACTGATATAGATGATGTGGCGGTAAGCGATGGCTCTACAGTAGATCCTGCAGAGTTGACAAACAGCATGGCTGCTTATAGCGCCGCTATAAGTAAAACAAAAGACATTAAGTTGTCAAAATAATAATATAGAGGGAGAAAAATACAATGTATTTATCTGAAACTTACGAAAAGAAATGGCAGCCAGTCCTAGAGCACCCTGATTTACCAAAAATCGGAGACTCTTACAGACGTGCCGTTACAGCTACTATCTTGGAAAACCAAGAAAGAGCACAAAAAGAAGACAATGCTTTCTTAAACGAAGCAGCGCCTACTAACAATACTGGTGGAACTTCAAATTGGGATCCAATTTTAATTTCACTTGTTAGAAGAGCAATGCCTAATTTGATTGCTTATGACATTGCGGGTGTACAACCTATGACTGGTCCAACTGGACTGATCTTCGCAATGAGAAGTAGATATACTAACGCTACAGGAAACGAAGCGCTATTTGATGAAGCAGATACAGAGTTTTCAAGCAGAAATGCTGCGGGAACTTCAACTGCTGGTCAAACACCTGACGCTGCTCAAGCTGGTGCAAACCCTGCGATCTTAAACGACTCACCTGCTGGTGCGTACAACAGATTCGAAGGTATGACAACAGCTACTGCTGAAGCATTAGGAGACTCTTCAAACAACGCATTTGCTGAAATGGCTTTCTCAATTGAGAAAACTACAGTAACTGCTAGATCAAGAGCTCTTAAAGCAGAATACACTATGGAACTTGCTCAAGACTTAAAAGCAATCCACGGTTTAGATGCTGAGACTGAATTAGCAAACATTTTATCTGCTGAGATCCTTGCGGAAATCAACAGAGAAGTTGTTAGATCAGTTTACATCAATGCTGAAAAAGGTGCATCTGCTAACACAGGTACAGTAAACACTACTACAGAGGGTATCTTTGATTTAGATACAGACTCAAACGGAAGATGGTCAGTTGAGAGATTCAAAGGTCTTATGTTCCAAGTAGAAAGAGAAGCTAACGTTATCGCACAGAGAACAAGAAGAGGAAAAGGTAACATGATTATCTGTTCTTCAGATGTTGCCTCTGCGTTACAAATGGCAGGTGTTTTGGACTACGCTCCAGCACTTAACAACAATCTAAACGTTGACGATACTGGTAATACTTTTGCTGGTGTATTAAACGGTAGATATAAAGTGTACATAGATCCATACAGTGCAAACAACACAGCGAAGCATTACTTCGTAGTTGGTTACAAAGGTACTTCACCTTATGACGCTGGTATGTTCTATTGTCCTTATGTTCCACTACAAATGGTGAGAGCAGTTGGCCAAGATACGTTCCAACCAAAAATCGGTTTCAAAACAAGATACGGCTTAATCGCTAATCCTTTTGCTGAAACTGGTGCGGCTTCAGGTGCAGTTACTGCAGTTGAGAACGCTGGTTCTGCGAACTCTAACAGATACTACAGACGTGTTCAAGTTGCGAACATTATGTAATATTTGGAAATAACCAAATCAAAAAAAGGCGATCTTTATGGTCGCCTTTTTTGTTTCTAATAAATACTAATATGAAAGACGTACTAAAACAATATCTTTGGATTTTCTCAATCGCTGCTGGTATACTAACAGTGTCACTATTACTATTTCCTGAAAAGAAAAATAGACTAGAGTTTATTGAAGAAGAAATAAAGAAAGTACAAGAAAAGAAAAAGGTACTTACTGGTAAAGAAAAAGAACTTGAAAAACTAGCCACTGAAAAGGACTGGGAAGAAGTGGATAAGGACACGACTAAATAGTATTATGACTGTTACAAACTCACTATTAAGACAACCTACAAAACTAGATTACGCTAGTCCTACACAGTTTAAATTTAGTATTCTTAAATTACCTAAAGTAGAATATTTTTGTACATCAGTAAATATACCTGGTGTTAATCTAGGTGGTAATCTTTCACAGGCTACAAGCTTAAAAGACATACCAATACCTGGCGACAAACTAACTTATGAGCCATTACAAATGACATTTTTAGTTGATGAAAATTTAGAGAACTTTCAGGAGATACATGGTTGGTTAGTAGGGTTAGGGTTTCCTAGAGATCATTCAGAATTTAGGAACTTATTATCTTCAGGTAATGATAGGTTTCCTACTAGAAATTCATCAAACATATCTACTGAAGCTGGTAAATCAAAGTTTGCCGCGGCAGACGCAGGACCAACACTATCTGACGCAACTTTAACAGTATTGTCAAGTAAGAATAACGCACAATTAGAGGTAAGATTTAGAGACGTTTACCCTACTGGTGTGACAGGATTACAATACGATCAACAAGCTGCTGACGTAGATTATCTAACAGCGACTGTATCATTTAATTATTTAATATATGATTTTGCGACAGTAGGGTCATCAACAACGCAAGTAACCACATCATAGACTTTACAAAATAAAGTTTTTGTGGTATACTATATATTATGGAGTTATTATGGATTTAGAACAATTACAAGATTTGGCTGATAAGAAACTAAAGATTAACGATACAGAGTTAGATTTAGAATCATTAAAGACACCTCAATTACACAACGAATTTTTAAAACACTTAACAAAGTTTAAACTACTGTTAAGTAAAGCACAAATAGAATATTACACACAAAGAAAACAAAAGTGGGAATACTATACTGGTAAAGCACCAGCAGAAGTATATGCACTTAAACCTTTTAATTTAAAGTTATTAAAAACTGATGTTGACAAGTATCTGGATTCTGATCCTGAACTAGCCAAGTATAAACAAAAAGTAGATTACATACAAACAGTCGTAGATTTTTTAGATAGAACTATCAAACAAATATCAAACCGTGGTTTTCAAATTAAAAATGCTATTGACTGGAGGAAGTTTACTAGTGGCGCTATCTAAAAATGACAACCACCCGATACCTAATCATAGATAAAGTAAACGAAGTACATCTTAAAATAGAAGCTGAGGCTGATATTCGTAGAGAACTTGGTGAGTATTTTACATTTGAAGTACCAGGCTATAAGTTTATGCCACAATATCGTAATAGAGTTTGGGATGGTAAGATTAGATTGTTCTCATATGCGACTGGTAAAATATACGCTGGTCTTTATCCATATATAAAAAACTGGTGTAAAGAAAATAATATACACATTGTTGATGGCACCAAAATACAAGAAACAAATGTTGATGAAACCAAACTTGACAACTTAATCAAAGCACTTAAATTACCACACGAAGTTAGAGATTATCAAAGAGAAGCTTTTAGATATTCTATTGAAAAAAATAGATGTTTACTTGTATCACCCACAGCTAGTGGTAAATCTCTCATAATCTATCTCATGTTAATATTTAATTTATTACGACTAAAAGATACTAAACAAGACAAAATCCTTATTATAGTGCCCACTACATCGCTTGTAGAGCAGTTATTTAAAGACTTTAAGGATTATGGTTATAATAGTGAAAGAAATGTACATAGAATATATCAAGGCCATGAAAAAGAAACAAGTAAAAGAGTTATAATATCTACTTGGCAGTCTGTATATAATTTACCAAAGAAATGGTTTGGTGATTTTGGTATGATTATAGGTGATGAAGCTCACTTGTTTAAATCTGTGTCGCTGACAAAATTGATGACAAAATTAGAAAAGACCAAATACAGAGTTGGTTTGACAGGTACACTTGATGGTAGTAAAACACACAAACTTGTATTAGAGGGTTTGTTTGGAGCAGTAAATAAAGTTGTATCTACAAGTGAACTAATAGAAAGAGAACAATTAGCTGAACTAAAAATTATGTGTTTAGTATTACAACACGATCAAACAGCTAGACACTTCTTAAAAGATAAGACATACCAAGAAGAAATGGATTACTTGGTGTCTAATGAAAAGAGAAATAAATATATAAGAAACTTGGCGACTTCGCTAAATGGGAATACACTATGTTTATTTCAATATGTAGAAAAACACGGAAAGCATTTATATGAAACTATACGAGACAGAGCAACAGACAAGCAAGTCTTCTACGTCTTTGGAGGAGTTGACGCTGAACAAAGAGAAAAAATTAGAGAGATCACAGAAAAATCTGACAACGCCATTATCGTGGCTTCCTATGGGACTTTCTCTACGGGCATTAATATACGGAACTTGCATAACATTATTTTCGCTAGTCCTTCTAAATCTAGGATAAGAAACTTACAATCTATTGGTAGAGGATTAAGATTAAAAGATAATAACAGCGCAGCCACTTTATATGATATAGCAGATGACATATCTTATAATGGTAAAGAGAATTATACATTACAACACTTTAAAGAAAGAATAAATATATACAATGGCGAAGACTTTAATTACGAAATCCATAACGTGGAGTTAATCAATGGTAGCAAAAACACAACCAAATCCGATTAAGATTATCAAGTTAATAAATGGTGATGATATAGTTTGTACATTACCAGCAGAACAATTAGGTGATAAGTCTCCTTTGTTAAGACTTTCAAAACCACTACAAGTTAAATATATTCCACAGTTTACAGCGACTGGACTAAAAGACTATGTGGCTCTTATCAAATGGAGCCCTTATACAAAAGACTTTATTTTAACTATTCCAAAAGATAAGATTATGACTATTGTAAACGCAAACATAGATATGACTAAAAGTTATAATCATATGATGTTAAGTTATGATAAGTCCGAGCCTCTGGCTCAAAAAGAAAAACCAGCGGTGTTTAAAAGAGAAAGATTGAGTGATGACGATAATGATAGAGTTAATGAAATATTTGATGAGTTTGATGATGATGAGTATATTCCTAAAAAGACTGTACACTAATAGACTCTATCCTCTGCCATCGCTCTACAAGCTCTATTATACACAAAAGTTTCAAAAAGTCAACGCTGATTTTGAGCTTAAAATTAAGCTTAAAACATTGACAAAAAAGAGGATACCTAGTATATTATAATTATGGCAGCAAAAAAAGAACATTACGTTAATAACAAAGAATTTTTAGAGGCGATGAAAGCCTATAGAAAAAGTGTAAATAAAGCAAAAAGAGAAAAGAAAGAAAAGCCACCAGTGTCTAATTACATTGGTAGTTGTTTTTTAAAGATAGCGAATCATCTATCATATAGACCTAATTTTATAAATTACACATTTAGAGACGATATGATTAGTGATGGTATTGAGAACTGTTTACAATATTTGGATAATTTCAATCCTGCTAAATCTAGTAACCCTTTCGCATACTTTACTCAAATTATCTATTACGCATTTATAAGAAGAATACAAAAAGAAAAGAAACAAACAACAATCAAACATAAACTTATTATGGATAGTAATTATGATGATGTGGCTTTACAACCTGGTGATGATGCAGAATTTAAAAATCAATTTAGAGATTTCTTACAAAAGAACTTAAAGATGGAAGATACTCAACCTAAAAAAGTAGAAAAGAAAAAAAAGAAAACTAGAGTAAGAAAATCTACATCTAAATTGTTTCACTAATATATGAAAATAGCTTTGTTAAATGATACGCACTTTGGTGCGAGGAACGATAGTCCAGCATTTTTGGATTATTTTATGCGATTCTATAATGAGATATTTTTTCCATATCTAAAAGAGAATAACATAACAACCCTTGTACACTTAGGTGATGTAGTAGATAGAAGAAAGTTTATTAACTTTAAAACAGCACATACATTTAGAGAAGACTTTATGCATAGATTGTATAAAGAAGGTATTGATACTCATATTATATTAGGTAACCATGACACTTATTATAAAAACACAAATGAAGTAAATGCGATTAAAGAATTATGTACAACATATGATGGTATAAAAGAACCTTGGATTTATGACAAGGCAGTAACAAAAAATTTTGGCGGCACCGATATTTGTTTAATACCGTGGATATGTGATGATAATTATGAACACTCTATTAAAGAAATAGAAAATAGTAATGCACAAATAGCCTTAGGTCATTTAGAGATAAAAGGTTTTGAAATGAACGCAGGTCATGTTAATATGCAAGGATTAGATAAGTCTATGTTTCGTAGATTTGAAAAAGTTATATCTGGTCACTTTCATAAAAAATCTGATGATGGTCAAGTTTACTATCTTGGTTCTCAATATGAAATTACTTGGTCAGACTATAAGTGTCCAAAAGGTTTTCATATATTAGATACAGAAACAAGAGAACTAACTAGAGTACCTAATCCGATTAGAATACATAAGAAGTTAATATATAATGATAAAGACAACGACTATGTAAATATGGACTTATCACATTTTAAGGATACCTTTGTAAAAGTTTTTGTAACAAATAAAACTAATGAAGAAATGTTTAATAATTTAATTGATAGATTACATAATACCATAGATACACATGAAGTTAATATTATAGAAGATTTAAATACAGATATTACAGCATCTGTAAAAGATAACGTACTAGAACAAGGGGAAGATACACTTACTTTTTTAGGTAACTATGTAGAACAAATAGATAGTGATTTAGACAAGAACAAACTTAAAGAAGTTATGAAAGATTTATATACTGAAGCAAGTGAAAGATGATATTATTTAAAAAGATTAGATGGAAGAACTTTCTATCTACTGGAAACAACTTTGTTGAAATAGAACTAAACAAGTCACAGATGACGTTGATGATCGGTGCTAATGGCTCTGGTAAATCAACTATGTTAGACGCATTAACCTTTGCGTTATTCAATAGACCCTTTAGACTAATCAAAAAAGAACAGATAGTAAACACTATAAACAATGGTGACACCAGAGTAGAGTTAGAGTTTCAAATAGGTACAAAAAACTTTAAAGTTATAAGAGCTATCAAACCTACGATATTTGAAATCTATTGTGATGGTGTATTACAAAACCAAGATGCCTCTAGTGTAGATTATCAAAAGGTATTAGAAGATCAAATATTAAGATTAAAT
>BCSF01000470.1_pt1 | contig 15677 bp, 28 predicted proteins | sample 1016431 | NCBI WGS metagenome assembly BCSF01 (sample SAMD00045685;SAMD00045686;SAMD00045687;SAMD00045688;SAMD00045689;SAMD00045690;SAMD00045691;SAMD00045692;SAMD00045684;SAMD00045690;SAMD00045691;SAMD00045692;SAMD00045684;SAMD00045685;SAMD00045686;SAMD00045687;SAMD00045688;SAMD00045689, study...
GCTTTTGTAGTTCACTTACCTAAAGTTATAGCACATCCAGTCGAAGATCGCTATCTTTCAATTGCAGAAGCTAAAGCTATTAAGGGATTACCATCAGATCTAGAAGTTGTAGATCCTATGAAAAATTACAATCACATTTGCCAAAATGTTCCATTCTCTACAGCAAAAGATATGGCACTAGAGGTCCAAGCTTGTCTAAATAAACAAAGGGATTTGATCGATACTAAATACTTATTCCAAAACAATTTAGCACAAAAGTACGATTATGAACGCACAGAAAACAGCTTGGAGAACTTTTTATGAAACGAATATTATTAACAGGTAGTAACTGGCACGATGGCAGAAAAGGATTCATTGGTTCACGTTTTGTTGAACTATATGGAGCAGAACCAGGATATGATATCATTGAGTTTGAAGCTGATATCAGAATTATCGAAGGCATCGATTTAAGCATGTACGATATGGTAATTCACCTTGCAGCTTTGGCGGGTGTACGTAGATCACACGAAATTCCAGACGAATACTGGGAAACAAATGTTGTAGCATCAAAGCATTTGTTCGAGTCGTGTAAGAAATACGATGTACCTATTGTATATGCATCATCATCGTCTGTATACGAATGGTGGCTATCACCATACTCTGCAACCAAATATGCTATGGAAGCTTTAGCGCCTGAGGGATCTATCGGACTTAGATTCCATACAGTTTACGGACCAAATAGCAGAAAGGATATGCTATACGATATGCTACAAAGACGAGAGCCAAACTTGAGTTACATTACTGAGCACACCAGAGATTGGACTCATGTCGACGATGTTTGTTCGGCGATCGCTTTATGCGTAGATAACTATGACAAGATAGAAGAAAAAGCTATCGATGTCGGTAATGGTAAACCCGTTACAGTAAAACAAATGGCCGACAAAGTTTGGCCTGGAAATAATTTGCCAGTCAAAGAAGTAACTGGCGAGAGAGAACACACATGTGCAGATCCAGAGGTACTATTAAGTTATGGATGGGAACCACAACATCATATATTGGAGAACTAAAATGAAAATAGCAGTTATTGGCCACGGTTTCGTTGGTAAAGCAGTAGATTATGGATTTAGTAATCCAGGAGTAGAAAAACGAATACTCGATCCAAATTATGGAACAACATCAGAAGACGTAAGAAATCTAGCTAAATGGAAGCCAGATCTTACATTCATCTGTGTTCCTACACCTATGCAAGATGATGGGGATATCAATACCTCTATTCTTGACGAGGTAATGGCAGATCTATCTGGAGTATCTGGTTTAATCGTAATTAAATCGACCATCACTCCATCTACGATTGACAAGTATTCACAATCAAACGTCGTATATAATCCAGAGTTCTTGACAGAACGATCTGCATGCGAACAGTTTGTAAATCCAGAGTTCCATATCTTCGGCGGCGAAGAAGAGCAATGTGAACTATTGGAAAAGTATTACGAAGTGTATAGTTTATGTACGCCATGTCCATCATTCAAAGTAAATAAAGCAGAAGCAAGTTTCGTAAAGTATGCTATTAATTCTTTCCTAGCAACTAAAGTAACTTTCTTTAACCAGCTATATGATGCATGTAACGCACATGGTAACGTAAACTTTAACCAAGTAATCAAAGCAGTCGGTGCTGACGATCGTGTTAGTATTTCACATACGAAAGTTCCAGGGTTTGATGGAAAGCAGGGATATGGTGGAGCATGCTTCCCTAAGGATACTCTCGCCTTTTCTAAGTTCAGTGACAAACTTACCCTATTGGCTAAAGCTATAGAAATTAATAACGCTTACAGATCACAGTATGAACGTGACGAAAGAGAAAAAGAACAAAATATTTCTTTCGACCATGTACAAAGCACCGTATCTGTGATATAATAGACCATATTATTAAACAGGAGAAGATATGCCAAGCGTAGACTTAAGATCAAAAGGTAAGAAAAAAGAAATGTCGTTTGAAGTTGCTATGCGCAAATTCAAGAAAGCAGTAGAACGAGCTGGTACTTTGCAGAAAGCAAAAGAAAAGGAGTTCTACGAAAAGCCGACTTCGCGAAGGAAAAGAAAGAAAGCAGAATCCATCATCAGATGGCGTAAGAAAGAAAGACAACTAGCACAAACTGGTTGGGAACAACCAAGGAGTAGATAACATGTCCGTAATGGATAGATTAAAAAAGAATAGTCGAGTCAAGGGTACGGCTGTACTTAAAGACTCTGTATTCTTCACAGAAAAAGATATGGTAAAGACTGAAGTACCTATGATCAACATTGCTCTATCTGGCGATGTCGATGGTGGTTTGACTTCTGGTCTTACAGTTCTTGCTGGTCCGAGTAAACATTTCAAAACTTCGTTTGCTCTACTGATGGCAAGTGCATATCTAAAAGAGCACGACGATGCTGTTCTTATATTCTATGATTCAGAGTTTGGTTCACCACAATCATACTTCGAGTCATTCGGTATTGATACATCTCGCGTATTGCACACGCCAATTACTGATGTTGAGCAGTTGAAGTTTGATCTTGTAAATCAGCTCGAAGCAATTGAGCGTAAAGATAATGTAATTGTTGTAATTGATTCTATTGGTAATCTTGCATCTAAGAAAGAATTGGAAGATGCTAAGAACGAAAAGTCAGTGGCCGATATGTCTCGAGCGAAAGCACTCAAAGGCTTGTTTAGAATGGTAACACCATATCTAACTATGCGCAATATTCCAATGCTTGCTGTTAATCATACATATCAAGAGATTGGATTATTCCCTAAGGCTATCGTATCTGGTGGTACTGGCATCTATTACAGTGCAGATAACATTTGGATTCTTGGCCGTCAGCAAGTTAAAAAAGGCAAGGAAGTAAAAGGCTACAACTTTGTGATCAATGTAGAAAAATCACGCTTTGTAAAAGAGAAATCTAAAGTACCTATCACAGTATCATGGGACGGTGGCATCGAGCAATACTCTGGCCTACTAGAAGTTGCATTGGCTGGTGGTTATGTTACTAAACCAAGTATGGGTTGGTATGCTAAAGTAGATCAATCAACTGGTGAGCAGATGGATCAGAAGTATCGTGAGAAAGATACTCTAACAGCTGAGTTCTGGGAACCAATCTTTGCAAATACTAACTTCAAAGAGTTCTTAAAAGCACACTATTCTATTGGTCATAAGCCGATGTTGGAAATTGACCTTGACGAAGTAATTGAAGAAGAGGCTGCAGGTGCTTAATATTACAAGTGCAGACTATACGTTAGTAGAAAATGATGGATCTGGCTTCGCTGATTTTTATGGCGTTAAGCTGAAAACCGGTAAATGGAAAAATGTAGTTGTAGTGTATGGTAAAGTGACAGTCAAGGAAGACAAAATAAATGATACTGCCAAAATGTCATTTAATTACGCTATACAAGATCCAGCAGATTATGATGTTGAAGAGCTAGAATCTAATTCGGACTTCAATGATTATCTTGGAAATTTATTAAATTTCATTATACTAGATTCATTAGAAAATAAAGGGGCACAAATTGGAAATATCAAATCAACTACCGACGCACATCCTCAATCACCTACTGAATAACGAGGATTTTTGTCGGAGAGTAATACCATATATTAAAGCTGAGTACTTTGAAAGTACGCACAAAACAGTCTTTGATATGATCGTGAAGTTTGTTCAACAGACGAATAAACTTCCGACGTCTAGAGTTTTACAGCTCGAACTTGGTAAGATTAGCGCGCCTGAGGAAATACTTAATAGTGCTAATCAGCTCATAGATCAGATAGCTGTAAAGTCTGATGTTGATACTGAATATCTAATTAAAGAATCTGAGAAATGGTGCCGTGATCGTGCTGTCTATAATGCGATCATGGACTCCATTCAAATTATTAATGGTGACAATAAAGAAAAATCCGATGGTGCTATTCCAGAGATTCTATCTGATGCTCTCGGAGTATCGTTTGATCAAGCCATCGGCCATGATTACATTGATAATTCTGCAGAACGCTTCGACTTCTATAATACAAAAGAAGACAGAATCCCGTTTGACTTGGATTACTTTAATAAGATAACAAAGGGTGGGTTACCTAATAAAACACTGAATATTGCTTTGGCCGGCACAGGTGTTGGTAAATCTTTATTCATGTGTCATTGCGCAGCATCTATTCTTCAGCAAGGTAAGAATGTTCTCTATATTACTATGGAGATGGCTGAAGAGCGTATCGCTGAGCGTATTGATGCTAACCTAATGGATTTACCTATTGAACAACTCGAGCGTATACCAGAAAAGGTATTCACTGATAAGATTGCTAATATCGCGAAAGGCAACATTGGCAAGCTAATCGTAAAAGAATATCCAACTGGTGCTGCGCATACAGGCCACTTCAGAGCTCTACTAAACGAATTGAAGATGAAAAAGAACTTTAAACCAGATATGATTTATATTGATTATCTGAATATTTGTGCTTCATCTCGTATGAAAGGGCTCGGCGGAAGCATAAATAGTTATTCATACATCAAGGCAATCGCGGAAGAATTACGAGGCCTTGCTGTTGAGTTCAATGTTCCAATAGTCTCGGCTACCCAGACTACACGTTCTGGCTTCGGCAACACAGATGTTGGACTTGAAGATACATCGGAATCTTTTGGCTTACCTGCTACGGCAGACTTAATGTTCGCTCTTATATCCACAGAGGAACTTGAAGAACTTGGCCAGATCATGGTAAAACAGCTAAAGAACCGATACAACGATCCTACCAAATACAAACGATTCGTGGTTGGTATCGATCGCTCCCGCATGAAATTATATGATGCAGAAGAATCTGCGCAACAGGATCTCGTAGCAGATCCTGTGGCAGACAAACCAATAGCAACGTGGGGCAATAACGAGAATAAAGACACGTTTGCTGAATTCAAAATCTAGGAGATTATTATGTTAAAATGGTTTAAAGAACGTAGTGGTGAGAGAACTACCTTAGATGGTATGACACTCATGTTAATTTGTGGTTCGGTTATTTTGTTTGGCGGTATTGCAAACATGTTAGCTTGGGCTGGTTTCCTGTATGGTATTTACACTACGGTGTCATCTGAAGACGCAAGCTGAGACCAAATTTAAGAGATTAGTCTCTTGTAACCCTGTACAATATCCTCGTATATTGATATAATATACATATAAATTAATCAAAGGATATTTACATTATGAAAGACTTAATTGAAAAAACCCAAGAGCTCATCTCGATCATGGAGAAACAATTACATGATCGTTTTGAGCACACCAGAGATACCGAAAGGTATACCTTCTCAGAAGGTCGTAACTATATCAAGATCATCAGAGAATCTGATCGTTACGACAGAGTTTCTCAATCTGTAGCTGGTTTTATCGTTAAGAAAGCTCCTAAAAAGCTTGATAATAAAACCAATGCTCCATTCCAAGTTGGCGATATGTTGATGGCTGCTGGTTTTAACAAACCTGCTACCAACTTCGCTAGAGGTAATGTTTTCAATTATGATCCAGCTGATATCCGCTGGACGGGGATTTAATTATGAGTTTAGATATTCTTGAAAGTGCATTAAAAAGTCAACTCACATACGTTTCATTCGAGGATGGAACAGAGTGGGTTGCACCATTGCAGTCGTTTTCTGTGTTAGACAAATACTTTTGGGACCTTGTAAATCATCGCCCTGTAGAGGCGAGGGATATGGGTCGTGATTCTAGATTTTTAGGAGCATAATATGAGTAAACTAAAAGATGCATTATTTGATGCGGTTGATACAATGGAGCTCGAGGAGTTTATCCGAGAGATGGCCGATTTATTCGGTGGTGATGAATACGAAGCCAGAGCATTCTGGTACCAAATGAACGTTGGAAGTGGAGTAGGAATTGATTATGAGAACTAATTCATATATTTTTACAGCTGATGTAAATTCGGCTGCCGATATGCAACAGATTGAAATGTTGAGAAATTCAATTAAAAGCGTTAATTCTCTTGCTAGAGAAACTGATCGCATAAATCAATATCGCTGTGAGCAAGGTTATTCTGAGTGGAGAGATATTACACCTAAGTATCGTGTTTCTCTAAAAGCTCGTGGCGCTCGTAGAGTTCATGCTATTGCTGATGGCAAAAGTAAATACGCATACGACGATGTTCTTCCACTAAGACATGCTGAGAGGATCGACGTATATGTCCATGCTCGATAGTTGGATTGTCATAGTAAAACAAGCTGACGAAACCAAGGTCAGGTTCATGTATGATTCTAAGAAAACTGCTTGGGAATCATATAACCAATTCAAAAATAAAGGATATGACGTAGAGTTCAGCTTTCAAAAAGTATAAATAGTATAATACAAACATACCATAAAAGGGTAAGTAATGAAAGCATTTAGAAATCACGTTCCATTAACAGAAGCTGCTAAAAATACACACATGACCCACCTCGAGGATCTAATCATTGATGGTGGGGTTAGTGGTGCTCGTCAGGCGATTTTAGCATTACGTTCTCTACGTGATATGCTGAAGGGCAATACTTCAGCTCCAGTAGATATAACAGTTAAATGGGACGGTGCTCCTGCCATCTTTGCTGGCGAAGATCCAGAAACTGGAGAGTTCTTTGTAGCTAAAAAGGGCGTATTTAATAAAAATCCAAAGATATATAAGAACCATGCTGAAATCGATGCAGACACTTCAGGTGATTTATCTAAGAAATTAAAAATAGCATTTGATAATCTTAAAGATGTAGGTATCAAAGGAGTCATACAAGGTGACTTCATGTTTGATAAAAGCGATCTCAAAACGGAAAAGATCGATGGCCAAAGCTACGTCACATTCCATCCTAATGCTGTGGTATATGCATTTCCGGTTGGATCAGTAGAAGCTAAAAAGGTACAAAGAGCTAACATGGGTATCGTATGGCATACCAGTTATTCTGGCGGAACATTTGAATCTATGAGAGCTGAGTTCGGTGGTAATATTTCAGGTAAACTTAAGCAGTCGTCTAAAGTGTGGATGCAAGATGCTACACTTGATGATCTATCAGGTACTGCTACTCTAACCAGTAGTGAAACTGAAACTATAAATTCTAAACTATCAGCTGCTGGCACACTCTTTAAAAAAATCTCAGCAAGTACTTTAAAAACTATTGAAGGCAACAAAGAACTTAATCTTATGATTAATGTTTATAACAACACTAAGGTAAGAGCAGGCCAAAAGATTACCAATACCCGAGCTCATGCTGACGGGATGGTAAAATTTGTTCAATCCAGATATCAAAAAGAAATCGATAAAAGGAGTAGTCAGAAAGGTAAGGACGCTCAAACGGCTAAAAGAGATGAAATATTAAAGTTTTTTGATAAAAAGAACGTAAAAAACTTACAATTAATCTTCGATTTGCAAAATTTAGTGGTAGATAGCAAACTAATCATTATAAATAAACTAAACAAACTAAACAAAATTGGGACGTTTGTTAAAACAAAATCCGGATTTAAAGTAACCAACCCTGAAGGTTTTGTTGCTATAGATCGTATGGAAGGTGGAGCTGTTAAATTAGTTAATAGACTAGAATTTTCTACTAACAACTTTAGCAAAGATATTATTAAAGGTTGGGATAACCCCAACTAAATGGGATACCGAGGATAATCATGCTAAGTTTTAAAGAGCATACTCAGCTGGAAGCTTTGACCCCAGCTCAACGTATGAAGGCTAAAATTAATTTCAAAAAAAATCGAGCTAAAATCATGCTTGGTCGCAAGAAAGCGGCTAAGAAACTCGCATCCCCACAGCAACTTAAAACCCGTGCTCATAATCAAGCTAGGAAAGTTTTACTTAATAAGCTTCTAAAAGGTCGACCAAAAGACTCTTTATCCTTTGCTCAAAAGCACGAGGTTGAAGTTAAGCTAGCTAAAAAGAAAGCTGCAATAAATAAAATTGCGAAGAAACTTCTTCCTAAAATAAAAGCAGCTGATCGAGCTAAGAAAAAAGGTGGTGCGGGAAAAGATGATTAAAAAGTTTAGCGAATTTGTAACAGAACAGAAAGGCGAGGTTACTATCGTATTTGGTAGATTTAACCCACCTACCTCTGGCCATGAAAAATTATTTGAGACACTAAAGAAAGTTTCCAAAGGTGGCATGTATAGAATATATGCTTCTAAATCCGAAGACGCTAGAAAGAACCCCCTCCCATTCAAAGATAAAGTAAAATTCCTACGCAAAATGTTTCCGAAGCATGCCAGAAATATTATGGCAGATACCGATACGCGTACGGTTATTGACGTAGCTCGTAAGCTATACGATCAGGGTTTCACTAAAATGACTCTGGTTGCAGGCTCTGATAGAGTAAAAGAATTTGAAATTCTACTCAATAAGTACAATGGCGTAGAAGCGGGCCACGGGTTCTACCAATTTGAAGGCAAGATTAAAGTAATCTCTGCTGGCGAAAGGGACCCTGATAGTGATGATGTTTCTGGCATGTCTGCATCTAAGTTAAGAGCAGCTGCTGCCGACAACGATTTGGAGTTGTTTAGCAAGGGAATGCCAAAATCATATAAAGACAGTAAGAGTTTATTCAATGCTGTAAGAAAAGGAATGGGGTTAAAAGAATCAAAACTATTCCGTAAACATGTTGAATTGCCAAAGGTTTCTGATACTAGAGAGGACTATGTAGAGGGTAACCTATTCGCTGAAGGTGATACTGTACAGCTCAAAGAAACGCAAGAGGTAGGAGAAATTACTACTTGAGGTGCTAATTATCTTACTGTTAAGTTTGAAAACAAAACAAAGAAAGTCTGGTTAGATCAAGTTAAATTAGTTGAGAAGCATTGTGGTAATAAAAAGAAAGAAACTAAGGAAGCGAAATCGAAAGACTATAAATCAATGACAGCTAAGCAAAAGGCCGCCCACGATAAGCCAAGACCAGGTGCTCCTGAAAGTAAACATACTAAAAGGTTTAGAAAAATGTATGGCGAAAACACATTAACCTTTGAAGATTTTGCTATTACAGAAAAAGCAGATGTAAAAGCTGCACTGAAGAAAAAAGCTGATAAATCTGGTATGCCGTATGCTATTCTTAAACAAGTATTTGACAGAGGATATGCAGCTTGGAGCTCATCACATAGACCAGGAACTAATCCTACACAATGGGGATTGGCTCGGGTTAATTCATTCGCAACAAAGTCCAAAGGGACATGGGGCAAGGCCGATGCCGACCTTGCTAAAAAGGTAAGGGGAAGTTAATGATAACTTTTAAGGAACATGCAGACGTAGAAGAAAAATACAAAGGTAAGTTTCCACCAGATTTGGTAGCAGCTGCTATTAAAGTTGCTATGAGCATGGCTGGTAACATGACTGGTGCTACCAAAAAGATCGAAGCTATGAAGCGCGGCTTATCTAAGGATAAGGTTGTTGCCGATACTTTACGGTTGGTTAACGAAGGTCGTGAAATTTACGTTATGAAAAAAGGTAAATTTACGCGTACAGTTGATGGCAAAGAAGCTGATAAGATGAAGCGTAAAGGTTGGAAACTAATTGGTAAAAACGAAAGCGTAGAGGAAGCTAGAAGAAAAAAGCCTAAACCGTCGGCTCGAGAACGATTAATCAAATCGCTTAAAAAGCACGGGTACGACGTACATGCGCGCGCAAAGGCAACCAAAGCTGAACATGAAAGACTTAAAAAGCTATACAATATGGAATCAGTTGAAGAGTCAATAGAACTCGATGAGTTTACTATTCCGATGTCTCTAGCAGCAAAGATTCCATTCCTTAAGGATAAAGTATACCAAAAAGCAATACGATACTATTTGGATTGGAGAAAGAAAAATCCTAAACAGGGTTCCATGGGTATTGCTAAAGCTTCAAAGCAGTTTGGTGTTGATACTCAGAAATTGCAAGTTGTATTACATAAGCTCATAGATGCTGGTAAGTTACCTGCACATTTAGCAACTAATCCAAATATGTTAGGTAAAGATTGGAATAAAAAATACGATAAGACAGTAGGGTTCGGAGCACGATGAGATCATTTAAAAAGCATTACATTACCGAAGGTGGTATGAAGCCAAGTGGTGAAGATCTGTTTAAAAGAAATAATAAATTAGACTTTATCAGAAAGGCTCAAGCTGGAGAGTTATTAGATATTGATGGTAACAAATTAACAGTTAAGAATGCTGATGCTTTAAATAACTTACTTGGCATGATTGGTGGCGTAGACGATAACAGCGATTTAGATAAAAGCTGGAGAGAGTTGCATAAAAGTGCACTAGGAACAATTCATTCTAGAGTCGATAAAATTGCTAATGGATTCTCTACTGTTAGTGGTAAAAATCCTACTGGTGAAGATTGGGAATCAATTATTGCTGTAGCTGTAAATAAGATACAAGGTCGCAAATGGAATATCGGTCCTGAGTGGGAACGCGCCGAAAAATTCTGGGGCGACTGGGAAACACAAGGCATGAAACTTGGCCAAGAGTTCGTTAGCAAACTAAAAGTTAAAAAGCTTGAACAACTTGGTGCATCAACATTGCCTATCAGTAAAGATTGGAAAGGTACTAATAAGACTCCTAAAACCGATCTTATCGACGGCAAGAAAAAAATATCTCTGAAAAAAGCGGGTGGTTCACAGTTACTATCTGCTGGTAAAATGGAAGCAATCTCTACCATAGAAGCTGCAATGAAAATGTACTCTATGGATCCTAAAGGTAAAGCTAGAGTACAATCATTAATCTCAGATCTAGAAGAAAAAATGATTAAGCTAACTGAAAAGGGTACGGTTGGTTCAATAGAAAAATTAAGAGGCCAAAAAACATTGTCATCTAGTGATGCTGCAAAAATAGCAGAATTAGATCAAGGCCAAGAATATGCCCAAGAGCTATCTAATAAAATCCAGGCTCTTTTCAATGAAGATGAATTAATGAAGCAATATTTCTGTTGGGAAGCAGCTACAGGTATTACTAAGTTTGGTGCTAAATCAGAAGGCGTAGCTAATGTGATTGTAACATTTAAAGAAACTGGTACCATTACAGATATTTTAGAATTAGACTCGGCTGATAGTGCTGGTAAAGTACTAGCACGAGGTAACGATTTTTATATTTCGTTTAAGAGCTCATCTGGCTCACCCCCGTATCTAGCACTCAGAAGTAAAAAAATTAAGATGAAGACTGAGGATACTCAATCTACATTTGCACAGATTATTCACGAAGAATGCTCAAAGGAAAATATCGGATTGCAATTATTGCATGAAGGAAGAGTTGAGCAATTGGACGAATTTAAAATGTTTAAAAGAATTGCATCAAAAGCTAAAGGTATTGGTTCAGCTATATCTAATGCTGCAAAGAAAATTATGGATGCAATTCTCAAAAGACTCAAAGCTGCTTTTGCGTGGATTAAAAGGCAGGGCGAGAAAATGATTAACGCTATGTTGACATTCTTTGGTTTTGATATTAAAGGCGTTAAGGTAAAAGGCGGGGGCAAATATCCCATATAAATACAAAGATCATTATTGATCTTTAAACTAAGGAGTTAAATAAGTGAAAACATTAAAAACAATTAGAGCAGAATTATCTGAAAAGGCCTACCGACCAACTGGTTCTATGTCCCAGCTAGGTAATTTAGTAGCTCAGGCGTTTAAAAAGCACGTCGAAAAGGCTAAGATGTCTCAGGTCGATGAAAAGAAGCTTACCAAAATGTGGGGTGATTGGACCTCTAAAAAAGGCGCGGCTTTAGTTCTCGATTATATTTCAAAGGCAGAAAAGAAAGCTAAACTCGAAGCTGGTTCAATTACTGTTGCAGGTATGAAAGGTAAAAAGTTCGGCCAGTTTAAGAAAGAAGCTAGCTATTCTACCGATAAGCAAGATTATTATCTGCTAAGTAACGATTTCGTAGTCATGATCCAAGGTCCTACTGATGCTAAAGAACTTAAGCAAATGACTAAAGCTATGAAAGGTTCTTATAAGAGCACAGCAGCTGGTACTCTAGATGGTCTAATGGGCGGTGATGCTAAGTTTGGTCCTGGTCCTACAATCGAAATTAGAGACACATTCGGTATCATTATAGACGATAAGTAATATGATATCATTTGCGCAGTACATAACTGAAGCGGTTAAGGAAGGCGATACAGTACGCATTAAAAAGCAATATGCTGATTCACCTCAAGAAGCTAAGGAGCTTTACATAGTAAAAGAGCTAAGAGGACCTAGAGTTCTCATAACTCCTAAGGTATGGAAAGGCCGAGGCCTCAAACCAACAGAAGCTGTACAGCTCAAAATGATAGAGAAGGCTTAATATGCTGACACTTAAAGAATTTATCGAAGAAGGCAAAGGCAAATATAAAGGCGAAACCTGGAAGGCAGGTTTTAAACGCCGTGTAGTGAAAACTACTAAGCCTGAGCACAAAGAGAAAGGCTTTAAGTGGCGGATTAGAGGAAAAGAACGACCAGAGGTTACAATTAAATTGTACAAAACTAAGCCAGATTTTGCTGAATTTGAAAAGCAAATGAAACGAGTAGCTGGTTGGGAGTTCGGTGGATAATGAAAACGTTTAAAGAACATTTAGAAGGATTTGCGCTATACGAAGGTTCGTACGTACCATTGGAAAAACCAATGATTGAACTAGATGAAGCTGAATACAAGGGTAGAGAAGTTGAACTAGGGAAGCCTTTCCGCAATAGTGGTGAAGGCAAAAAGTATGTGGTATACGTTAAAGATCCAAAAACTGGCAATGTTAGAAAGATAACATTTGGCGATAAGAAAGGTGGTCTATCAGCTAAGATTAATGATAGAGAAGCTGCTAAAAACTTTGCATCTCGCCATAACTGTGATACTAAAACTGATAAAATGAGTCCAGGATATTGGTCTTGCCGTTTACCCAAATATGCTAAAGACTTGGGGTTAAAAGGTGGTGGATCTTACTTTTGGTAAACCGTATTGGGAAGAAGCGGATATAAGAACATTCGATCCCAAGATCGATGATGCCGAATACGTTTGGCATAGAGATGCTGAGACGAGAGAGATAGAAGTTTTAGAGGGTGAAGGTTGGCAGTTCCAAGTGGACAAATGTTTACCTTGGCTTTTAAAGAAAGGTATGATATTCGATATTCCTAAGGGAGAATATCATAGATTAATCCGAGGAGTTACTCCTCTTAAATGTAGGGTTTATAGATATGCCGACGGCGAAAGAACAGAGAGCTGAACAGTCACAACGACTTGACAGAATCGAATCAAAAATCGATCATATGTCTGATGCTATTATTGCCTTAGCAAGAGCAGAAGAAAAGATCATTACGTTGACCGATTTTGGTAAACAACAAGGAGAGCAAATCCTAACTCTTATAAATAGAGTGGATAGGCTAGAGAATCTGGTTAGGCAGAATGCTCAAACCGTACAAGTTATTAATAAACTATTCTGGATAATTACAACCGCAGCCGCGGCGGCAATTACAGGAATGCTTTTTATTCAATAGGAGAAAAAAATGTACTATAACGACGATGTAACACAAAGCATTGCCAAGGCTGCACAAGAAGTACTAGAAGGCTACGGCAAGAAGAAAATGAAAAAAGAAGAAATGGACCCTCGCGATCATGTTAAAGAAGGCGACGGCGTATTCGAAGTAGTTGATAAAGATGGTAAGACTGTAAAGACTTACAAAAGCAAAGCAGCTGCTGAAAAGTATGCAGTTAAAAACCATGATAAGCTAATGGGTGAAGTCGCTGAACCAGAAGGTAAGCTTGGTAAGGAATTTAAAGCTAAGCATAAGGTCAAAAAATCTGGTGAAGAAGCAGACGGCAATGTAGTTAAAGAAAAATCTTATGACAAAGACGAAGAAGTTGATGAGCAATCTGAAAAGCAAAAGAAATATCAAGCTTTCTTTAAAAAGGCTCTAAAAGAATTCGGCGTTTCATCACCGGCTGAACTAAAAGGCGAGAAGAAAAAAGAGTTTTTTGATTATGTAGATAAAAACTACGAGGCTGATGGCGAAGTTGATGAAAGTCTTATCGGTTCAATCAAAAAGGCTGCAGGTAAAGTAAAAGATAAACTAACTGGCGCTGATAAGAAGAAGGAAGCAGAAAAAGACACTGAAGATGATAATCCTTTTAAAGGAGTAGGCGCAAGAAATAAAAGAGCTCTTGATAATGACCCTAAGCTGAAGATTAAATTCGAGAAAGAAAAAATTGCAGGGTATGTTCAAAAGATTAAAGATGCTGAAAAGAAACATAAAAACGGCGACATCTCATCCGATAAGTTAGACGATATAGAAGATTATTACAACGAGTTGATCTTTAACGCTGAAGAAAGAATTGAAGAGATTGAAGATAAGATGTAATAATTGTAGCATCATATATAATACATGATGAAAATATTTGACGAATTGACAAACCGAAACTTTAAACTCTTCGCTATGCAGCACTACAATAATCCGGAGTGTACGGATGTCGAAGAGTTTAAAGAGGATTTAAACAGATTTAGATATCTTAAAAGATTACTAAGTCGTTACGAAGCCGACAGTGATTTACAAGAACGCTTAATACTCAATCATTTAATTGTAATATACAATGTGTTCGGTATAGAAGCTGCAAATAAAATGATTTGGTTTAAGTTGCAAAAAGAACATTGGACTTATATTAAACCATTTTTGGTATTTTTAAATTTTTTACCAGTAGATGAAAAGGTTCATATTCCACTTGATCCATTCATCGTAGATAAACTAAGGAAGCTATAATGGGTATAATTTCAAGAGCAGGTGACGTAATATACGCATTTAAATTTTTGCGTACGTTAACTAAGCCTTGGAACAAAATGGAAGCCTTTAAGCTTGGTATTGTCGACAAAGATGGTAAAGTACTAAAAAAGGCCAAAGAGCTAGAAACACCAGAAGAAAAATCAGCTTATACAATTTTTCATCGGTTAGTGTTTAATGTTAAACGGCTGATAGGTAAAGTACCTGGCGGTAAAAGCACGATAGGTTCGTATGCTGCTGCACTTTTTCTCCTAAAGGAGCATACGAATCTAAGTGAAGAAGATATTGAAGCTGTTATGGCTGAAATATTAGATGCTGAAGAATTGGAAAGCTTAGAAGAAGCTACATGGTTTCAAGAAGATAATAAATTGAAGCCAGGCGATTACCAACTAGTAAAAAACGTAGCACACCATTCTACTGGCGAAGTTATAGCACTAATTAAAGATAAAGTTATAGTAAATGAATTTTTAGAACCAACAGATAGAATCTTTAACCAAAATATTTACAAAGTAAAACACGCGAAGACGGGTTTAGATGTATATATAACAAATGAGGATATCAAGCGATGAAATCGTTTAAAGAGTTATGGAAACAGGCAATCGAAGATACAACTACGATGAACGTAGATCTTACGCCGACGCTTCCTAAAAAGAAGAAAAAAAATGAAGATTATGCTGACGACCTTGAAACAGGCGATTTTGGTTTTGCCTACCAACCAACTAAAAAGCGCAGAGAAAAAAGATTAGCTCAATATGATGGCCGAACTAAAGAAGGCAAGAAGTTCGTTGAAAGAATTTTGGCTAAACGACAAGCGAGAGAAGCTAAAAAAGCAGAGAAATAAATTATGTCAAAAATTTTGATTGGAGTGATTGTTATTATGGGTTTAGGAGGATGGTTCCTCTATAATAAGAATGTTGAATTGCAACGACTCAACACGGCTTATGAAGTAAGAGATGCTGAGCAAAGA
>BCSF01000471.1_pt1 | contig 15599 bp, 3 predicted proteins | sample 1016431 | NCBI WGS metagenome assembly BCSF01 (sample SAMD00045685;SAMD00045686;SAMD00045687;SAMD00045688;SAMD00045689;SAMD00045690;SAMD00045691;SAMD00045692;SAMD00045684;SAMD00045690;SAMD00045691;SAMD00045692;SAMD00045684;SAMD00045685;SAMD00045686;SAMD00045687;SAMD00045688;SAMD00045689, study...
CAAGAATTGGTAAATACGCCAGAGTATCCACCACCAGAACCATTGTTCTGAGTACCAGGACCACCTCCGCCACCAACAACAATCTTTAAAGTACCACCATTACTAGTGTTAATAGTTCCAGCAGTAAATCCTCCTGCACCACCTCTAGTATTAGTATCTCCTTCAGCACCACCACCAGGACCCCAAACATATGCGGTTACTTCTACAGTTTCTTGTGGTAAAACAAATGTTTGTACTTGTCCAGTATAGTTAAATGTTTTACTAAACTGTTGCAACGGTTTACCTGTCGCAGCACCCCACTCAGTTCCATTGTAAATCTCTACAGTTTCTTCAGTGGTGTTGTAAATCAACAAACCAACCTCTGGAGTCAATGCATCTCTCTGAGTCGTGGTATAGTTGGGAAGTTTTAACTTCTCAGTAATGTTTAATGCATTTACATTAAGTGTTGACATATCAATAAATGATGGATGTTCCTATTAGTATTTATTTATAGACCGAGATTATACTTAGTCTTGAGTGAATTGTAGTTCTGGGACACTTCTGCTTGTGTCAATCCTCTATTGTAAACACGAACAACTGCAATTTTTCCATACCAAGCATAACCATCGCCATTACCAATAGTAAATGGAGAATTTGCAGTTTCCATAGCTCCTGTTTTAGCAACTTGGAATTGTTGACCACCATTCCAATATCCCACAACTTGCGATCCATTATAGGTCATGACAGAATGATTCCACTTATCAAAGAATCCAGTTGCAGAAGAATTAACAACATATTCACCAGACATACGACCACCGCCTGCCCATACCCACGATCTATGTTGTTTAGTAGCATAAGATCCTAAACTCATGGTAGTATCATTCCAGTCCATAATACGACCATATGTTGATGTTTGATCAGTATTAGTGTTGTACATGACAACTTCCATCGTCATACCATTTGATCCCGCACTATAGTTTGCACTGGATGCTTGGTTGCCATTAAATTGGAAACAACCTCCACCATCAGGAAGGTATGTATATCCAGATGGAAGAGTTATATCGCCAATTGAAGAAGGTTCTGAAGATGCTAAGTTAAACCAAGAAGTACCACTTCCAGGGAAAGAAGAAGTATTACTAGCATCAACCCAAAATAGCAATCCATTGGTAACTGGTTTTATACCCTCATCAATACCTTGCCATACTGTTCCAGTGTAAACTCTAATAGCACCATCAACATAAGCGAGTTGCCCAGCACCCAATGATGGGTCTGGGTCTCCTCCTGTAATTACTGGAATTTTAACTGCTAACTGATTACCAGATAGAGCTTGGACCGTTCCCACGGTCAGTTTAGAAGTGTCTGCCATTTTAAGAAATTGTCCAGGTAGATCCTGCAGTAATTGTGATTGTCCTACTCGTATTTATCTCTAGTGGTCCAGCACTAGATGCGTTGGTGTTTGCTGGGATAGTAACATCCTCATCGAGTAACTGTCTGTTAACTTTGATGATGCCATATGTATCCAACCACAGTGGGTCATTGTTGACATACAACAGACCCGTCATTCCAATTCCACCTTCGACTTCTAGTTCATATGCTGGATCTCTATCAGTCTGGAAGTTGATACCAACTTTAGTATCTCTATAGATATCAGTCTGGTTAGGAGATTCAGTCCATCTAGAAGTAACGAACTCAGCATTGTTCTGGAATACAAGACCATTAATGTTGAAATCGCCTTGTAGATTCAGTGCATATGTTCTGTTGACATTTGGTGTTACTGTTGTATCTGTTCCACCAAAATCACTGGTGTTGATTGCAACAGCATTATCTGTACCTCTGATAACAAGTGCAGGTGCTTCAGGTGGTGGAGAAACTAGAGCATTCTTCCAGTTAGAAGAACCATTGCTATAAGAAGGAGTAATTTCAAAAATTCCAGGTCCCTCTGATAGACCAGCACCAATTCTAAAGTTTCTACCACCAGAACCACCAGTTGCACCACCAAGGAATGTAACTGAAGCAGCAGCATTTACATTATTAGCAACAGGACCAGTAACAAGAGATCCAGTAGCATGGAATAATCCTGCAACCTGTAAATCTGGAACTTGACCTAATGCATTAACACTTGCAGACTGCGTACCAATACCAACTTTACCATCTGTGGAATTGATGTGCAGATGATTCGCTGTCTTTCCAGCAGTATCAGATGTGGAGAAGTTTATGTCTTTGTTTCTTGTCCATGTATAGAATGTAGATGCAGAAACATCATATTCTAGGTGAACAATATTTTCATCATCAGAAGATCTCCAGAATTGAATTTCAGGATTGGTTCCCTCTAATGTTACTTTACCATCACCATCCACATGGAATGTAGATACTGGAGAAGTATTCTTGATACCAACTCGTAGGTTCGTCGTGTCTACCTTGAATAGACTGTTAGCAGAATCAACTGTTAGATCATCAACTACATTCAAGGACTGGTTGAAGTTACCAATACCAGCAACAGTTAGATTTGAACCAGTTCCCGTTAGGTTTAGCGAACCAGTCATGGTATCGCCTGCCTTCAGAACATTAAGCGATGCAGCACCAGTTAGAGAAGCAGTAATAGTTCCTGCAGCGAAGCTGCCAGATACATCACGGAGAACCGCAGTGTTTGCAATATTTGTAGACTGGAATGTAATATTACCAGCGTTCCAAATCTTACTGCCGTTGATAGTAACACCATCAAAGTTTGCAACAGTAACCTCTAAAGTACCAGAACCATCGGTTGCATCACCGCCAGATGCAAACATGGCAACATTATAATTTGTTGCAGAAAGTGCAGAGGATTTGAAGAAGATAGCAGGAGTAGATGCAACATTGTCTCCTCTTCCAAGTGTCAGTTCTGCGTTCGCACCATTGCTATTCAAATTAGCAACATCAATCGTATTGCTATCTTCAATCGTGAAGTCTTGGAAAGGAACATTAATTGTTGCCGTACCAATTCTTACTGCTGTGTTAAAGTTACCAGATGTTAGTCTACCAATTAGAATAGTGTAGTCATTGAAGTTATCACTAGTATCATCATTAGTGATTTCATTATCGATTGTGAAATCACCAACTGCCTGGTCATTAACATCATATAGTTTGACTGCATTACTAGGAGCAAATGTTCCAGTTGGCGATGTATCAAGAACAAGACCAGAAACATATACTCTATATTTTGGATCTCCGTTGAAGGACTTCAGTGTAATAGTATCTCTAATTGCAGTTTCTTCTAGATATCCAGGTAGTCTGGTAGCAGATAAAGTTCCGTAGTTAATGTTCAGTGCATTTTGATACCAGAGTCCTTGTCTGTTATCAAATCTATCTGCATCTAATCCAGAACCAACACCATCATTTAGAGATGTCCAAACTTTTGCCCATGATCCAAATGTTAGAACTCCACTACCCGAACCACGGAGATACATGTTATCATTGTCGGTAAATGCCAACTGCTTGACACCACCGTCGAATGTAAATCCACTTCCTGCAGGTCTGAAGGTGAGAACCATAGTTTTGGTTCCACCATCATTGAGACCAACGGCAGTATTGAATACCGTGTTAGAAACAACACCAGTAACAAATGTATCTGGAGTTGGGTTTGAAGTTGGGTTGTTAGTACCAGAAGCAAGTCTGATTGTGTTCGTAGAAGAACCAGAAATACTAATGTTATAACTACCTGCCAGTCTATCAGATGGAACAGTTCCACTGAATAGGTTAGTAGCACTGGTGTAGTAAGCACCCTGCTGACCATCTAGTAAGTCAGCATCGAGTCCGCTATCAGGACCAGTTTTGAGTGTGACAGAACCATTTCCTTCCTGTCCAACATTAAATTGTGATTTTCTAAATCTCGCAACACCAACTGTTCCAAATAGATCAGCAGAAATTGTTAGATCAGTTACACGCTGAACATCCATAGAGACATTCGCGTACTGTCTATTAACAGTAGAGATCTTTGCTTCGAGAACTAAGTTAGATCCAGAACCAATTGCCGCAGGAGCAGATGATACAGTAAAGTCCGAACTGTATCCAGTACCACCATCAGTAACAGTAACTTCTGTAACTGCGTTTCCAGAAACAACAATGTTTGCCTTGACTCCTGTTCCTGCACCACCTAGTAGAGCAACATCAAAATACTGACCGTTAGTAAATCCAGTGCCAGCATTTGCAATGATAACTTCATCGACAAAGTTTCCTTGTGTGTAAGTAGATTCAAACGATAGAGGAGATGCTCCACGCTCAAACTCAATGATTGTTCCAATTGGAATTGTGGCAGTTAGTGGGTTGTTGAAAGAAACCGTAGTTAAACCACCAACAGTAAGAACACCAGTGATATTTGTATTTGCCTGAATACCTGTTATACTAGCAACAACTTCATGACCAATTAGAGCATCAGAATTTGATTGGAATACAAATTGACTTGCGCCTTGTGCTGCCTGACTATTGAGTTTAGCGAAGTATCTAGTCTCTGCACCTTTGAGTGACTGTACTGCAAGAGCAAAGTTAGAGTCTCCTCTCAAGAATGTGAAAGAGTTTGCAGATCCACCAACAGCAAGTCTGTCGGTTTCAATAACACCTGATGTAATATCAGATGCTGCAATCTGGTTAGAAGATAGAGATACCCAGTTGTTATTATCAAAGGATGAAGTATTAACAACTCTCGTGAGGTTAACAGTATTTGTGTTAGGAGCAGCATTGCTGTCATCAATAGTATCAGTATCTTCAATCTTGATATTGTTTACAATATCACCATATAGTCTGCTCTCAATTAAAGCATTACCTTGTGCGGTAGTTCCCGATCCAGGAGGAGCAGAGAATTGGACAGATGGTTGTGTGGTGTATCCTTTACCGCCCTTATAACCATTGAAATCAATGATAGTTACAGTAACAACCTCTCCATTAGCAATAGTACAAGTTGCTTTTGCCTCTACATAACCAGCACCAGGATTACCACCTGTAATAGTTACTGTTGGTGCGGAAGTATATCCACTACCTCCATCAGTGAGATTGATTTGATAAACGACGCCTGTTCTATATTCAGTTGCTTGAATACGACCTGTTGTGATACTACCAGCGAATACATCACCGATAGTAAACGATAGGTTTGGATCTACTGCAAATCCAAGGAACAAACTATCTACATCATTATTAAGAATGAACGATTGTGATGTGTCTTGCTGAATAGCAATATCACCAGCAAGTGCTCCCTCAATAGAAGTTCTTGCTGCCTGGTCTGCAACGGTGTAGACACTGAATGGTCTTAGTGCTGGAATCTGATCGACCGAAATCTTACCAGAGTCAGTTAGTTCAACCAGTGCTCTAGGAACAGCGTTCGTGGAGTATGGTTTGTTGATGTACGGTCCAAGGTTATTGGTGATATAATCTCTAACTGCCTTCTGAGTAGGTAGTTTAGAGTCAGTTGCGTTAGCACCACCAAGTGTGTTAGAGTTATCGAAACCAGTAACAACAACATCGCCACCCTTCAGTTTCAAGAATTCAACTTCAGAGATGGTAACCGTACCAGTGAAGGTAATATTACCAGTTCTGTTCTCAATTCTAGCGAATGTACCAACCTTGAAGTCACCTAGTTCGTCAGTACCAGAGACATATACACGACCATAGTTTTCGGAAACTTGCTCGTTTGCCTCAATCTTAACACCACCGTTTTCTGGTAGAGAGTTGTAGTCGTTACCAGATCCTGCAAATTCCCAAGTGTGGGAAGAAGAGTTAACAATAGATGGTCTGTGTAGTGCAATTTCTTCTCCTAGAAGAACGCTAGTTGCAACTGCTTGACCAGTAGACTTATCAGTCAAGTCCATTGGTGATCCAGTGCCATCATCTAGGGTTAGTAGAGCACTGAAAGGAGGACCAACTGTTACTTCTTCAATAGCATCGATGAAGTATTCAATATCAGGATTTGTATTTTCAAAATCGTCAAACTTGATGATATAGTGCTCTAGTGGTTCTCTACCTAGATTGGTAATTCTTAGTTTTGTTCTACCAGTTGGAGTAGAAGTTACCTGAGAAACAGTTGCTCTGGTATAAGTTCCCGCAACAGGATCTCCAGTACCAGCATCAAATGTATATGCGTCCTTACGGAAACCAGTTCCTCTTAGTGCATATGTACCGAAGTTTGTAGCAGAGTTGGTGATGGATGCGTAACCACCAGATTCACAAAGAACACCATCTTGACAGAAGATAACAAAGACGGAAACCAACTGGGTATATCCATCGTTGATAACCTTATAACCTGTACCACCAAAGGAGACGATCGTGAATGCCGCAGCAACCATCGACTTACCTTGGTTCGGGAACGATGCTGTTCCGTCTAGTTCTAGACCAGGGAAAGGACAGTTGGGTTGCTTGACCTTATTACCATCAATTTCCGCACCACCACCACCTAAGAAGGAGATAACAGAAGCGTTTTGAGTATATGGAGATGCTTCAATGATTGGATAATCATCATAGTCCGCACGAACAGTTACCTTAACATTATTGAAGTCACTAATTACACTGTCTGCTTCCTGTCTGATAGTATTTGTATCATACAGGGTTCCATATGTCTGTGTAGTAGCACCAGGGAGAATTGTTCCATCTAGAATATCCTCTAGAAGATCCATCGAAGTTGTGATGGAAGACGCTACATTAGCACAGAGTGGAGTTGGACTATAGAGAAGAATATTCCAATCTTCAAACTTAGGAATTGGAGATGTAAGTGTTACTGGATCATAGATTAAAATAGTTCCATCAGTCTTAGCACTTACAAATGAATGTGCCACACCAGATGCAGATCCTGCATTTGGAACAGTACATGTAACAGTTGTGTTACCGCCAGAAGAAACTACATTAGTAATTGCATAACTCTGTCCGAAGTTAGAGTCAAATCTATTTGGACTTGCATGATTTTGTGCTCCACCGCCAGTGTTGCAACTAAATGTTAGTGCATCTTCTGTAAATGCAATTCTATCATCTGTTGTTAATGGAGTTGATGGATCAGGGAAAGTTACAGTTACTTGACCACTGGATGCATTGTAAGTTGCTCCAGATGGAGTTACATCAATTGCAGTACCATCAGTCCAGTTACGCATTGCTTGAATAGCAAGATCTTTTACTTGCTGATATGCATAAATGGTTTCATCTCTTTGTGCTTCTGGAATTCCAGTTAAAGCAGTTCCAGTGAAGTAGAATTCTGCATTAGAAACAATACCATGGTTTCCACCAAGAACCAAGTCTCTAATTAAACCTTCGAGGATATACTTAATGTCTCTACGGCACTTTCTCTCATTAACATCATCGAGACCGAGAGAAGGATACTGAGTTTTAGTATTGAGATATGCCTGATCAGCAATCAAGTCTGCGTTTCTTGCAATTAGATATGCTGCATCGAGATATGTTCCTGAAGCATTGTTCGTGAGAACATCAATCCATAAGAATGCTAAAGTATCCAAAGCAGCAACAACATTAGCACATGCTGGAGATCCAGCAGTAGATGTAATTACTGTGTCATCAAAGTATCTGGTAATACTAGAATATTGTGGAGCATAAATTGGTTCTCCAGGAGTTCCTAATCCTGTTCTCCAGTTTCTGATAGCATAAGTACAAATTTCTCTAGCATATTCAATTGCACGAGTGAGTTGAATAATTTCATCTTCTACATATGCAATCTTTCCATCAACGATATATTTTTTAGCAGCATCAATGACATTGTAGTTTGAACCAAATTCAAGGTCTCTAATTACTGCATTAATAAAGTGAGTAACATCTTGACGGCATTGTTCGTCTCCATTTGTACCAGTATTTGTTACAGTTGGAGAACTGTATGCAGGATATTTCTTCTGTCCAGCATCGCAGGAAATTAACAAGTCTGCAAGTTGTACAGTATTGTCTTCTGCTAAACCAGGAAGTGCAACATCTGTAGTTACAGTTGCAACACCAGTAACTGCTGTATCATAAACAAAGTTGGTAACATTAGCAGTTATTCCATCATATGTTACTGTACCGCCACTAACATAAGTGTTTACATGATCTAGTGGTCCTAGATAAATGTCAAAACTAGAACCACCAACAGATAGGGAATTTGCATCAGATCTTACAAATGTATGTGCAGACTGAGGTAGATGTTGTACCGCACCACTAGTTGCGCCTACAAAAGTATGTGTAGACTGTGGAGAATGAGAAATAGCATTTGCGGTAGCACTTACAAATGTGTGAGCGGATGTATCCGAAGAAGTACCAACATTAATGGTAAATGTGCCGTCTTGACGATCAATGCCATTTGCAGCAGCACTTACAAATGTATGAGTACCAGTGTAAGAGGAAGGTCCTACATTGATGTCAAAGGTATTTGTAGTTACGCCACTGATTTCTAACCAGCGACCACTTGGATAATCATATCCAGCGCGTGGATATGATTTTTGTACAACATTGCCATCTAGGTCGCAGGTATATGTCAAAGAACCATCGGCAATCTTGACATAATCACCATTGCTGAATCCATGGTTTGCAACAGTTAAGGTTACAACACCAGTTGCTGCATCGTATGGAGCATCTGTTGCTGTGTGCTGTGTGCTTCCAACAGCAGTAATTGCGATAGATTGTTGACCATTATATGGGTCAACACCAGGACGAGGATATGTGTGTGTAGTCTGGTTGTTATCTAAAGCACAAGTAAATGTGAATGAATTGTCCGCAAGAGTAACACCGCGTCCAACACCTAAACCATGCTGCCCAACAGTGACAGTCATGTCACCTGTTACAGGGTCATATGTAGCATTGGTTGGAGTAAATTGTTTGTTGGGACCAGAGATTCCTGCATTGACTGTAATTGTGGTTGCACTGACTGCAGTAATAGGCATAGACCTACCTGCATAAGGATCAATACCAGGACGAGGATATGACTTGACAGATTGATTATTGTCCATCGTGCAGGTGAAGGACAATGAATTATCACCAATTATAATTCCTTCACCAACAGATAGAGTGTGAGCACCAATTGTTAGTTCTAAAGATCCTGTAGCAGGGTTATAATTAGCACCAGAAGGAGTAAATGTTTGATTGGGACCAGAAGCACCTACATTCAAAGTAAATGTATTTGTGGTTGCTGCTGTAATTGGTAAAGACTTGCCGCTAGCATACTGATCTGTATCAGGTAGAGCGTGCTCGGTTTTGTTACCATCCATCGTACATGTAAATACGATAGATTCATCTGCAATTCTTACACCATCACCTACTGACAATCCATGATTGTTAACAGTAAATACTGCATCACCAGTAGCAGGATCGTATGTTACATCAGTAGGAGTATACTGCGCGGTTGCTTGACCACCAATGTTGTAAACTGAATAGTAATCTGTCTTAAATTCGTCATTAATTCTTCCGACTACTTCATCTGCAATAAATTCTCTGTTGTTACGGAGATATGTGCAAGCATCCTGAAATCTTCTGTCTACAGCAGTAGCAATTGGGAAAGTATTTGGTGAGTTAAGTAGAGAAAGTGTTATTGACCTTGTGAAAGACTTAACAACCGCAGTAGATCCTGGTTGGAAATTAGCATCATTTGTTCCAGGTATTTTCTTGGGGATAACAAATCTTCTAGAGCGACCATCGGCATCTTCTAGAACTTTGTAAATTCTTTGCTTGCCGTTTAGAAAAGATAGGTCAGGACCAGAAGTTGGAAGACCTTCAATTAAAATTTCTTGACCTTCTTTAAAGTCATGAGTATTCTGTCTACCTACAAGAGCACTTGTGTAGAAAACAATACCACCTAGATCTTCTGCGTTGCCGAACTGTGCGCTCTGGAAACCTCCAGTTGCAATAGATGGATCTCCCTGTAGAGAGAAGTCAATTCTGGAAATTGGTAAAGTTGTTGTAACATCTTCATCAACAGATACAACTTCTCCTTCTGCTCTAATAGAATTAATTTCTGAAGAGTCGAATGTTTCTGCCTGAACAGTAATCTCTTCACCCTGAGTGATAGTTACTGTTTCTCCATCAGAATTCCATCCAGTCGTTCCTAAAATAGGAGCAAATGTTACTTCATATGGAGATACAGCACCAATACTAACAACTTCATAGTCACCAGAGATAATTTGTCCACTAGCAGTTGCGGAAGAAGCAGTTAGTCTAATATATGCACCAGCATTGAAATCATTCGCGGGATTGGTAGTGAAAAGTAATTGGTTTTCACCAGAAGTTGTTGTTGCTGAAGTTAATGAAGAATAAGTTGTTCCCGTGGTACTAGCATTTGTTAGATATTCAAATTGCTCACCTTGTAAGAAAGAACCACTGATTAGTCTTACATCTGCTTTACCATTGATATATGCGCTATTACCTGTTGTTGTAGTAAACTCAACTCCAAGAACTCTTGCTCTAGCACCAGTGTTTAGACCTTTTACTAGTCTACCACTTACTAACTGCTGTAAACCTGTGTTCTGTTGGAATACAACATTGAATTCATCAGGTCCAAAAATTTGGTGTCCAATGGGGAAGTTAACACCAAAGTCTCCGTTTGCTTCATAGTCGATGAGAATTCTTTGCTTATCATCGAACACCATTGCGAAGTCCCATGTAGCAACGGGATCGCCATTAGAGTCAATTTGGTCTCTATATGTAACACCAGTTACATAGTTCTTATCACCAAACTTAAAGATGTGCTTCTTCGGATTAGCAGGTCTGATGATTACAAGACGAAGGTTATCACCAACAACCGATGCATCAGGTGGTAGAGAGATTGGGTTATCTTCTACATAGTCTCCACCAGAAATAATCAGAGTTTCTTTAACACCAGGAGTTGCCCATGCTAACTGTGCCGCTTTCTTAATAGTACGGACAGGGTTTACAGCAGAACGACCATCGTTTAGGTCACTACCAATCTGAGAAGAAACATAGATTCTGCCACCAACATCATTGGTTGCTAGGTTTAGAACATATTCAGTAGTAGCAATCTTATCGGATCTATCACCTAGTAGAGGTGTGATAGATCTTGGAAATACGCCAGACTCTCCAGTTTCATTATATTTGTAATTATTAGAGTCAACTACTCTGAAACCAATATGCTTAAATTGAACTTCTCCGTTTAGTTCAATGCCATCTAGGTGTTCTGGACCATTAGTTCCAGTTTGTCCAGCATTAATTGCCTGGTAAATATTATTACCAAAGTATCTGTAAGCATCTTTTTGAACAATAACACTAGCAGCCCATGGGGTTCCTGTGTTGTTAGCAAATGTTTTTAAGTTGGGTGCTCTAAAATTAGCGTCTGGTGTGATAAAATTGTCAATATCCAGGTTTAGAATTCTCGCCGTATCAGAAATGATAGAGGTAGAAGTTCTAATAGCACCATTGATGTCAAGTTCAAAGTCAACAGTATCGAGGAATGATTCCGCAGATGCACCTTGACCACCGCCATCAGTGATTGTTACAGTTGGAGCAACTGCATATCCGTTACCAGGATTGTTGACAGCAATAGAAACAACTCTGCCATTAAAAATAAAAGCAGAACCAGTTGCTTGAACACCACCAGCTGGTGGTGGATCAATAACAACATTTGGCGCAGATGTATATCCAGAACCGCCTGTTAATATATTAATATTATTGACTCTTTGTCCAGTTCTGTTAATACCAACACGAGGTAACTGGGTAGCACCATCTAGTTGAGATCTAAGAATTTCTCTTTCATTAGACCCCGTACCGACCCTAATTGTTACTTCATTATCACCGATGAGTTTAGGGTTTGCGCCCCTAATTTTCTCTTTGTCGGAATTAATATGAAAACTCATGGTGTTCGCGTATCCTTGACTTTTTTCCTATCTTATATTTAGCATTAAGCCCAATCAATACTTACAACTTGAGTGGATACTGCCCATTTAATGTTCTGCGTAGTACCTGCTCTGGTAGTAGAATAACTAAATTGATTGGTTCCTCCAAATGGTTCAATTCCCCATGATTCTCCCACTGGAATATCATCTTTAATGATAGTTAGCATAGACGATAAAATCGTCGTGGTTCCTACGCCATTGCAATATACGGAGGTTTCTAATTTTCCACTGAAAACAGTTCCTGCTGGGTTGACTCCTAGAATATGTCCAGTAACAAAACTAACAGTGCTATCTCTTAATGGAATTTGAGTTCCAACATTGTCTAGTTGTAAAATTCCTGTATTGATACCTCTTAGAATATAATTGGAGGTATTGCTATCAGTGTAGAAATTATTTTTAATTTCTAACGAGTTAGCATTTTTTACATCAAATGTCTCATTAATCAGAGTTTTATCTGATACAGAAAATCCACCAACAGAATCAAAATTCTTATTAATGCTTGCCATTTTTATCTCTTATAGATGTTTACGGTTGTGTTGATAATAATATTGTCACCAGCAGTTAATCCGCTGTCTGCAGTAATTGTTACTCTTACATTGTTTGATGCATTGAAATCAAACGAAGAAGAGAACAAATCTGCACCTGTTTTTACATTACCAAAATCTGTAAATGAAATATCTGTACCGTCGTCGATAACGGTATACTCAACCAATTCTTTGTCGCCTGTTGTAGTATTTAATGCAGCAACAGTGACTTTACATCCAATTGCAGTAGCAGGATCATAGAGAACAACTGCTCCTGTATCTACTGTTCCCTTAGTAAATGTAAGGTCTCCAGTAGTAATCTTATAATCGGCAAGTTCAAACTCTTTTAGTTCTCCATCAAAGATCTTAACACCTGTGAATGTTCCCGTTCCAAAAGTAGTATTTAAGAACACATCACCTTGATCATCTAATCTTAGAATAGGATCGTTATTAATACCAGAGGAAACTCCAAGATCTAAGTATTGTCTAGATGTAAAGAAGAAAGATCTAGAAGAATCTGTGTTGTCAATTGTGGTTGCATTATTATCTAGAGTAATTGTGTCTGCATTGATTGCAAGAGTTTCTCCACCAGCAACACCAGCAGCAGAAACATCGATTGTATCGATACCAGTAAATTCTAGACCGTTGACTGTCAATCTTACTGTTTCTGTATTTGCATTAAAGAAGAATAATGTATCCTCATCAGAACCAGGAGCAGTTTCTGCTTTAATTAATGTATCTTGGTCAGCATCTTTTACACCACCAAGAGAACCCCATTGTGCTCCATCATATCCTTCAAACTGTCCGTCAGTAGTGTTGAAGCGAACAGAACCTTGTACAGCAGCACCTTTTTGGTTGACATCACCAACAGGTAGTACAAGTGAAGTAGTAGAATTAACAACTGTCTTCTGTCCAGAGTTTGGTTGAATAACCAAGTCATCAGAATCTGTGGAAATAGTGTTTCCAGAGAACCTTAGTTTCTGATTAACTACAAGAGGAGTAAAATCAGTAGGTCCAATTCTAACTTCTTCGCATTCTTCAAATGTAAGTGTTCCAACTGAAGATGTGTTATATTCAAGTTGAGCACTTCCGTTAGGTAGCGTTCCTGATGTATGTACTGGTTCACTACCACTGGTTCCAAGAGTACCAGCACCACCCACAGGAACAACATAGATATTTTCCTTGTGCTTAATGTAATCTCCTTCTGCAACAGTGGTGTTTGCATTCCATTCTGTGTATGCAGGAGCAAGTGTATTACTAGAACGAATCTTCTTAACACTGAAGAAGTCTAGATATGTTGGAGTTATCTTTGCAGTATTAACACCATCATTGTAGAAGTACAATGTGTTGTCATTTGCACCAATAGTTGCTTCTGCTAAGATGAATGTATTGCCATCTAGGTCACGAACACCACCAAGTGAAGACCAGGAAGCAGACGCTGCACTATATCCTTCGTATTGATTAGTTTGTGTATTGAATCTGATTGCACCATCTTGTGCAATAGGAGCAGCAGGTCTCTGACTAGTATCACCAGATGGAATAACAAATGCAGTGTCACCAACTGTCTTAGCAACTCTGTTAGCAGCTGGTTGTAAAAGAATATCGTTGGATCCAAGAGTAGCAATTGTCGAATTACTAATGGTCAATACACTATTAGAATTAAACTCTTGGGTGCTCTTAATAACACCAGAAGTCGTAATATTTCCTGTTGAGTTTTCTACAGTTAAATTAGATCCAATGTTAAGATTTGGACCACTGATTGAAATAGGACCACCAGAAACTGCAAGACCAGTTCCAGTTCCAAATACAGTTGCGTTTACAGTAGTCGTGTTGACTGTAGTTGCATTTACATTATTTGTAGCAGTAACATCCGCAACATTAACAGTAGTTCCTGCGAATGTGGTTGCTGATAATTGTCCAGATGCAATATCATTCTGAATGATATCAACAGAACCAACTGTAATTACATCTAATTCAAACCCAGATCCAAATACTTTTGGATTGTTAGCATCCATTGTCAATGTTGCTTCGTTTCCAGTAGTCCCACTAGCACCTGCATATGCAGGATCAGAATTATTTGAGTAATAATATAGAGTTGGAGTTGTAGTTAGAATTTTTAGACTGATCTCTCCAGGGTTTTCTGAAACACCTTCTTCGTATGCATATCCTCTAAAATCAAGAACTGCAGCACCGCCTACTGTTGGTGCTTTATCTACAGTAATTGTAGTTGCATCAACAATAGAGGCAACTTTAGTATCGCTTTGTAATGTGCCAGCACCGCTATCAAGACTGACTGCCATGCCAACTAAAATACCCGTGCTGCTAGCAACAGTTACATTTACACTACCTGCAGTCAATGTAGATGTTACATTATCAACAACTCCATTATCATGAATACCACCTGGGAATTCAGAGAACCTGAAACTATGTCCAGACATTGAAGAGTCTGACACATCAAATCTATATGTGTTTCCAACATATAGTGTCAAATCTGGATTGAATACTGGTCCAGAACCACTATCGATTAGATAACCAAACTTACCTCCAGATGCGCTAGCAGTAGTAATAGTGTATTGTGGAGATGTGGATCCTTCAATAACAATTTGTTGATTGTCGGCATAAGAACCATCATCGACAAGAATAGAAGTTGTGAATCCACCAGATTCATTAACTTCTCTGATTTGTGTTGGACTGAGGTCTGTTACTGCATCGATTGTTAATGTAATATTATCTGCAGGAGTTGCTCCACCAACTAAGTTTCCAGCAACAGTTAATGTGTCCCCAATTGCATAGAAAAATCCTGCCTGATCTGAAATGACACTACTAACATTACCAGAAGAATCTCTAGTAACTGTTACAGTTTCCGAATTACCATTAGCACTATTAGTAGTAGTTGCTACTGAAGAATAAGTTTGTGCGAGGTCTTCTGTAAATGTTAAGTCTGCAGCACCAGATGCAATTGGATTTGAAGATAATGTTACTTCTGTACCACTATCAACAGAAGCAACAGTTACATTTGCTCCTAATGCTCCAGTTCCTGTAGCAGTTACAATATATCCAACAGAAATACCAGCGGTGCTAGAAACTGTAACTTGTGCTACGGTAGTAGTTAGTGTTGTTGCTAATGGACCAACAACATTAGCAGACAATTGCGTAGAGGCAGTTGTAGATAATGCAGTTGGTGTTCCATCTTTTCCTGTAACGGATTGAGATGTTGTAAATGTACCAGCGGTAACTGCGTTTGATGCGAAATCTAATTGCTGTAAAC
>BCSF01000473.1_pt1 | contig 15532 bp, 23 predicted proteins | sample 1016431 | NCBI WGS metagenome assembly BCSF01 (sample SAMD00045685;SAMD00045686;SAMD00045687;SAMD00045688;SAMD00045689;SAMD00045690;SAMD00045691;SAMD00045692;SAMD00045684;SAMD00045690;SAMD00045691;SAMD00045692;SAMD00045684;SAMD00045685;SAMD00045686;SAMD00045687;SAMD00045688;SAMD00045689, study...
GTACAGCCTGGCACTTACATAGTGCGCTAGTTTTGGGATGAATTTTTCCTTTTATGGGATTCGTCCTTAAAAAGTCCAACACCTACAAGTGGCCCGTTTCTGTGGATGTCCCTGTTGATGGGGGCAAGCACGAGCGGGTCACTTTTGATGTTGAGTTCAAAGACCTGACGCAAAGCCGGCTGCTGGAGATCGCTGAGCTAAGCGGTGAAGGCAACCTTTCTGACGTTGAGATCGCTCGTGAGGTGATGTCAGGTTGGGCAGGCGTTGAGGATGAGGACGGCAAAGAGCTGCCTTACAGCATCACCAAGCGTGACGAGCTGCTCGATGTGCCAATGATGGCCAGCGCGATTGCTGGCGCTTATCTCGAAAGCAAGCAGGGAGCCAAGAGAAAAAACTAGAGGAGGCCGTTGAGTATCTATTCAGCGGCCCTGATGACAAGTCAGAGCTGATGGCTGATGCCAAGGCGTTTGGCTTGGCTCTGCCTGAGCCTGATGCGCCTGAGCATTTTGAGGTGTGGCCTGATAATTGGCCTGCTGTTGAGATGTTCCTGCGTTGTCAGACGCAATGGCGCACAACGTCTGCAGGTGTTTGTGGCCTGGACTATTCAGCTGTTGAATGGCTGTTTAGACTGTATGAAGTCGAGGACCAGCCGACCGTGCTTGAGAATTTGCAGGTCATGGAGGCTGCGGCGGTCAAGATCCTGAACAAGGAGAGCAAGTAAATGACTGCCAAGTTTGGGCTGTTAATTGACGCCAAAACTAAGGGCGAAAACAATATCAAGCGCCTTGGCAACTCCATGCAAGGGGTTGAGGGCAAGGCTAAAAACCTTGGCATGGCTGTGCGTGGTGTCGGCAACGCCTTCAAGGCGTTGTTTGCTGCTGCTGCTGTTGCTGGCTTTGCTGCTTACGTCAAAGGTGCAATCAATACAGCTGATGCGTTTGGCAAGCTAAGCACGAGGACAGGCATTGCGGCAGACAAGCTGCAAGCGTATGTCAACGCTGGCAAGCTGGCCGATGTCAGCCAAAGCGAGATTGAAAACGGCCTGCGCAAGCTTGCTCAGACACAGGCTGAGGCTGCTGAGGGTGTCAAAACCTATTCAGAGGCATACGCCAAGCTGGGAATCAGCGTCAAGAAAGCAGATGGCAGCCTGAAGCCATCTGATCAGTTGTTAGGTGAGATCGCGGACAAGTTTGAAGATCTGCCAAACGGCCCTGAAAAGGCGGCTGTTGCGATGGACATCTTTGGCCGCTCTGGGTCAAAGCTGATCACGTTGCTGAATGGTGGGTCAGAGGCGCTTGAGCGTTTTAACTACGAAACCAGCGAGAACTTTGCGCGAAATGCAGAGTTCTTCAACGATCAGATTCAAATCCTTGCGTTTCAGTTTGACGGATTTAGGCAGCAGCTGGCTGACTTTTTGCTGCCAACTCTCAACTCCATCATCTTGGCGTTTTCTGAGATTCTTAGCTCTGAAAACGACATGACTGGAATGTTCCAGGCGTTGGATGTTGTTATCAAGGGCACTGCTGTTTCCATCGCTGCAACTGCGATGGGAATTGTTGAAATTGTTGAGGCGACTAAATCGCTTGCCAAGATTCTTGGCTCACTCGCGATGGAAGACTTTGGCGGTGCCTTTCAGGCTGGCCAAGAGTTTTTCACTGGTGTTGGCGGAAGGTTTGATTTCAACAAGCAAATCATGGACATGTTGACAGGCCGCGTCGAAGCGCCTGCCACGCCTAACAAAGCATTTACTCCGTTGCAGACTATTCAGCTGCAGGGAGGGGGTAAAGCAGGTGCAGGCGCAGCGAGCAGTGCACAAGGTGCTATAGGCAGAGGGCTTGGGAGAGTTGGTCAAGTCATGGAAATGCTTGACGCACTCAAAGAAGAAAACCGTTTGTTAAATGCAAGCCTGATCGGCAAGAGAGAACAGGTCGAACTTGAAATTAAAATTGAAAACATGACCAAAGGCCTTACGCCTGAGCTTGCTGCGCATGTTGAGCAACAGATTCGCGGCAATGCTGCGTTGCAGGACAAGTTGGACTTGCAAGAGGAAGAGAAAAGGAATCAAGACGAGCTAAACAAAAAAACCGACAAATACAAAATTACGCTTGATCAGGTCAAAGACACGCTGGCTAATCAAATGACCAGCGCGATTGAGGGTCTGATTGACGGCACCAAGACTTTGGGCGAGTCGTTGTCTGGCCTGTTGCGGACGTTTGCCAGCATGTTCCTGAGGTCAGGCATGGGCTCGCTTGTTAATCAGATCTTTCCTAGCGCCAAGGGCAACGTGTTTGCTCAGAATGGCATCGTTCCTTATGCCAAGGGCGGTTATATCGGCAGGCCAACAATGGCGCTTATGGGTGAGGCTGGCCCTGAAGCCGTGCTTCCCTTGCGCCGTGGCCGTGGCGGTCGCCTTGGTGTTGAGACCTCAGGTGGCAGCGTGGGTAACGTAACTGTGAACGTCGATGCTTCAGGCTCTGCTGTTGAAGGCGACACTAGCCAAGCTGCACAACTTGGCAAAATGCTTGGTGCTGCAGTGCAAGCCGAGCTAGTCAAGCAAAAACGTCCTGGTGGTTTACTCGCAAGCTGATGGCAACCTTCCCTTCTATTGACCCTGACTACAACGCGCAGAAAAACAGTGCGCCTGTGAACAGGGTTGTTCGTTTTGGTGATGGCTACGAACAGCGCACAACGCTGGGAATTAACCAAAACCCAAAAGAATGGACGCTCAGCTTTGTGAACATCTCAGAGACTGACTCTGACACTATTGAAACGTTCTTGGATGCCAGAGCTGCAGATCAAGCCTCTTTTGATTGGCAGCCGCCAGGCTCCTCTACTTCTTACAAGTGGGTGTGTCCTAGCTGGTCAAAGACGATTCCTTATGCCAACTTGGCAACTATCAACGCAACGTTTCGCCAGGTTTTTGAACCCTAATGGCTTATACCGCTTGGGCTGCTAGCACCGCGTTTTCCGTTGGTGACGTTCGACGCGCCACGTCATCGCAGAACAGCGGTCTTGTTTTTGAGTGTACGACTGCTGGAACGTCAGGCAGTTCAGAGCCAACTTGGCCTACAGATATTGGCAGCACGCTGACTGACAACACTGTTGTCTGGACGGCAATCAGTTCGATCTATGCCGACCTCTCAACACTCGCTCCAGACGCAATCATCGAGCTGTTTGAGCTGCACTACGACAACACGCTGCATGGCAGCACAGACATTTTGCGCTGGCACGCAGGCTCTAACGCTGATGTGACAGGCAACATCACTTGGAATAGCAACGATTACGTCCGTCTGCCTGTGCAAGCTGAGGGTTTTGAATACACAAACGGCGGCACGTTGCCCCGGCCAACCTTGTCGGTTGCCAATCTTGATGGAGCGGTAACAGCATTGCTGTTGGGTGTAAACCTGACAACTCCAGGCAACGACCTAACAGGCGCAAAGGTCAAGCGAATTAGGACGCTAAAGAAGTTTCTTGATGGTGAGTCAGCTGCTGATCCTTACGCAACGTTCCCTATTGAGGAGTGGTTCATTGATCGCAAGGCCACTGAATCACGAGATGTTGTGAGCTTTGAGCTGGCCAGCAAGTTTGACCTGTCAAACAAGGAACTGCCTAACCGTCAGGTTGTGGCCAACATCTGCCAATGGCAGTACCGCAGTTCTGAGTGCAGCTACACGGGCAGCAACTACTTTGACGTGAATAACAACAGCGTTGGAACGTTGGCGCAGGATGCGTGCGGCAAACGCCTTAGCAGCTGCAAAAAACGTTTTGGCGAGAACGGGGAACTACCGTTTGGATCGTTCCCTGGAGCAGGACTGCTCACATGATGCTGCCGCCTTCAATCATGAGCCTGATCATGGCTCATGCAAAGGAAGAAAGCCCCAAAGAGTGTTGTGGTCTGGTTGCTGTAGTCAAGGGCAAGCGTCGTTACTTTCCCTGCAAAAACCTGGCTGATACGCCAGACGAGCATTTTGTGCTTGATCCGGCTGATTATGCAGCTGTGGAGGACAAAGGCGAAATCGTTGCTGTGATCCACAGTCACCCGACAACGAACCACAACCCATCACCAGCTGATCGCGTTGCTTGTGAGCAAAGCGGTCTGCCTTGGCACATCGTCAATCCGAACACTGAGAACTGGGGTTACTGCGAGCCTGAAGGCTTTAAGTTGCCGTATGTGGGGCGTGAGTTCTCCCATGGCGTGGTGGACTGCTACAGCCTTTGTCGCGATTGGTATAAGCGTGAGTTTGGGCTTGAGCTGCGGAACTATCCACGCCGGGACAAGTGGTGGGAGCACGGCGAGAATCTGTATTTAGAGAACTTTGAGAAGGAAGGGTTCAGGCGGATTCCGATTGCAGAGCTGCAACGTGGTGATGCGTTGCTGATGCAGCTGGTGTCTCCCGTACCAAATCATGCTGCGATCTATTTAGGTGACCAGCAGGTCTTGCATCATGTGCAGGGCAGGCTGTCTAGCAGGGACGTTTACGGCGGGTATTATTTGAAGAACACTGCCTGCGCCTTGAGGCATGAAAGTCGTTAAGGTCTACGGCGCTTTGCGCGAACTGCTGGGCAAGACTCGATTCGAGTTTGTGGCGGATACACCTGCTCAGGCCATGCGTGCGTTGCTTGTCAATTATCCACAGCTTGAGCAGTGGTTAGTTGATAGCGAAAAAAATGGTATTGCTTATCGAGTAACAGTAGGCAAGCAAAAGATTTACGAGCAAGACGTATCGGGAATGTTTTTGCCTTGGAGTGAGCAAGATGTTTTTAGTATCGCTCCTGTGATGACTGGCGCTGGGCGAGGCGTAGGGATGTTTGTTCTTGGAGCAGTTTTAGTGGGTACTGCAATCTTCACAGGTGGTACTTCATTGGCTTTTGGACCAGGTGGTTTTAGTCTTGCTTCAGGCGTTACAGCCACGACTGCATTGGGTCTTTCTATCGCGGCTGGAAACATTGGCGTTGCTTTGATTTTGGGTGGTGTTGCTCAAATGCTTTCACCTGTGCCAAAACCGCCTGGACCTGCTGAAGCACCGACACAGCTGGAATCGAACAGCTTTAGTGGTGTTCTGAATACTGTTCGTCAGGGCGTTCCCGTGCCAATAGCCTATGGACGGGTGTTTGTTGGATCGGCGGTTATCTCCGCTGGCCTTGATGTTGATCAGGTTTGAGCATGACTGAATCAAAGTACATTGCAGGCGCTGGCGGCGGCGGCGGTGGCAAAGGTGGTGGCGGTGGTAGCAGCCCGACGGAAGCAGATGATTCGCTGCAGTCAAAGCAGTTTGCAAACGCTCTTGATTTAATCAGCGAAGGCGAGATTGAGGGATTAGACGACGGCAACAAGAGTATTTTCTTTGATGGCACGCCACTGCAAGCAGCAGACGGCTCGTATAACTTCACTGATTACACGATCGTTACGCGCACTGGAACGCAAGGTCAGTCCTACATTCCTGGCGTTTTTAGCAACGTTGAATCTGAAACGTCAGTCGGTGTTGAAGTCACTAACGCCACGCCAGTAATTAGGCAGATTACAGATTCAGATGTTGACCGTGTTCGGGTCACAATTCAGATTCCATCGCTGCAGCAGATTGAAGATGATGGAGACATTGTTGGCACGAGTGTCAGCATCAGTATTCAGGTTCAATACAACGGCGGCGGCTACAGCACCGTCAAGACTGACACGATTTCAGGTAAAAGTAGCGGCTCCTATCAGCGGGACTATCTGCTGACGTTGACTGGATCGTTTCCAGTAGACATCAAGGTTGTTCGTAACACCGCTGACAACGGCTCAACAAAGCTGGCCAACACAACAAATTGGCAGAGCTTTACGTCAATTATTGACGCCAAGCTTGCCTATCCAAACAGCGCACTTGTCGGTTTGCGCCTTGGCTCTAGCCAGTTCAATAGCATCCCTCAGCGTAAATATCTAATCCGTGGCATCAAGGTTGCGATCCCAAGCAACGCGACCGTTGACACCACAACGCATTTAGGGCGGATCACGTATTCAGGCGTGTGGGATGGAACGTTTGCTGCGGCAACTTGGACAAATGATCCAGCTTGGTGCTTATGGGATTTACTTACCAACGATAGGTATGGCGCTGGTATTCCTGAGTCTTCACTGGATCGCTACGACTTTTTTGCGATTAGCCAGTATTGCAACACTCTTGTCGATGACGGCAAAGGCGGGCAAGAGCCACGTTTTAGCTGCAACCTGCTGATCAACCAGCGCAAAGAGGTTTACAACGTCATCCAAGAGATGAGCAGCATTTTTAGGGGCATCTCTTATTACGGTGCTGGTTCGTTAGTGCTGTTGCAGGACAAGCCTTCTGACGCTCAGTACACGCTTGGTCCAGCCAACGTTGTTGATGGTGTGTTTTCGTACTCTGGATCGTCAGTTCGCAGCCGCCATACCTGCGCGACTGTCGCGTACCAGAACTATGACGAGCAAGGTGAGGTGTCGTTCGAGTACGTTGAAGACGCTGATGCTGTTGCTAAGTACGGCGTCAATAACAAGGACATCAAAGCAGTTGGGTGTTATTCACAGGGGCAGGCCAACAGGCTGGGCAAGTGGACGCTGCTGAGTGAGCAAGATCTTTACGAGACATGCAACTTTGCCATCGGCATTGACTCAGGCATTGTCGTCAGACCTGGCATGGTTGTAGACATTGCTGACCCTTTGCGCGGTGGAACGCGAAGGAATGGACGCGTTTCATCAGCAACGACGCTCCAGATCACGATTGATAGCACCACTGAGTTGTCAGTCAACATGGGCAACAGCCCGACAATCTCAGTCGTCTTGCCTAACGGTCTAGTTGAGACAAGGGAAATTAATAGCATCAGCGGTACGGCGGTCAATGTCAGCACTGCGTTTAGCCAAGCTCCAGCAGCTAACGCTCCATGGTTAATCCAAACAACCGACATCCAGTCGCAACAGTTTCGCGTCATTAGCGTTGCTGAGAGCGGTGACGGAGTTTTTGGCGTATCCGCTCTCAAGTACAACGAGAGCATTTACAACGCAGTTGAGCAGGATCTGAACCTTACTCAACGCGACATCACCAACATTTCTGCGTCACCAGACGCGGTAACAAACATTTCTGCCACTGAGTTCTTGTACGAAGAAGGCGGCTTGGTGCGGACAGGTGTTGACATTACTTGGACAAGCCCTGTCTTGAACGTGGCTGATTTTGTTGTTCGTTATCGCCTGAACGATAATAACTTTGAGCGCATTATCACGGAGTCGCCTTCAACGCAGGTCAAGGGACTGAAGTCGGGAACGTTGGAACTCCAGATAACGGCTCGTAGTTTTATCGGCAAATCTGGTCCGGTTACTCGTCAGACATTTGCGCTGCAAGGCAAAACAGCGATTCCAGGCAACGTTCAAAACCTGACGTTAGAGCCGTTGAACTACAACAGCGCACGATTGCGCTGGGACGAAACTGTTGATCTCGACGTAAAGGTTAGCGGCAAGGTTCATATCCGTCACAACAACTTGGCTGATGGCAGCGCAACGTGGAGCAACAGCACAGACCTTGTAGACGCCATTGCAGGCAGTTCAACTGAAAAGACTGTTCCGCTGCTTGAAGGCGAGTATCTGGTCAAGTTTGAGGATGACGGCGGCAGAAAAAGTGAAACAGAAGCCAGCATCATTGTTGACCAGCCAGTTGCCCAAACGTTTTACGGCGTCGCAACGCAGAGGGAAGATCAGCTCTCAACGCCTTTCAGCGGTACAAAAACCAACACGACCTACAGCACCGATGCTGGTTATGACGCTCTGATTTTGACAAGTGCAGGCATCACAGCAGGCACTGGTGAGTACGCCTTTGCCAGCACCTTGGACCTAGAGGATGTTTACAGCCTGGATCTGGAACGTCGGATTGTGTCTCGCGGTATTTACCCAGACGACACGATTGATAGCCGGACTGCGCTGATCGACACCTGGGATGACTTTGACGGCGGGGTGGTTGATTTCGTCAATGCTGAGCTTTACGTGCGAAAAACAGACGACGACCCTTCTGGCACGCCGACTTACAGCGCCTGGCAGCCATTGGCAAACGGTGTGCTGAAAGCGCGTGCGTTCCAGTTCAAGGCCGTGCTGACCTCTAACGATCCAGCGCAAAATGTGTTGGTTGACGAGTTGGGCTACAAAGCCCAGATGCAGCAACGTACTGAACAGAGCACCTCTGCTGTTGCGAGTGGAACGTCAGCCAAGGCAGTGACGTTTACCAATCCATTTTTTACAGGCACCAGCAGTCTTGGTGGGGCGAACAGCTCGCTGCCAACGATTGGTATTACGCCGCAGAACATGGCGACTGGAGACTTCTTCGAGCTGAGCAGTATTTCCCGCACAGGATTTACGGTCACCTTTAAGAACAGCAGCGGCACCATTGTTGATCGCAACTTCAATTACATGGCTACCGGCTTTGGCAAGGCGGAGTAAAGTGTCAAAAGGAGTGCGCTGACGCCTTGTGGCTACACACGACTATTCCCTAGCCAACCAAAGCGGTGCAGCGTTCCGTGGCGATCTGAATAATGCGCTAGCTGCGATTGCATCGAACAACAGCAGCTCAACCGATCCAGCAACGACGTTTGCTCACCAGTGGTATTACGACACTGGCGACACCACGCTCAAGATTAGAAATGCTGCCAATAGCGCCTATATCAACGTCAGTGCTGTTGGTGGAGCGGAGACAGCCAACTTTGGTCTTGCCTTAGCGGCATCGCCGTCTTTTACAGGAACTGCCACGTTTGCGGGCAACATCCTGATGTCAGGCACTGGAACGCTTGACCTGCCAGTCGGGACAACAGCTCAGCGCCCGGGCACCCCTAACAACGGGATGATCCGGTACAACTCAACGCTCTCTCGTTATGAGGGTTACAGCGGTTCTGCTTGGGGTGAGCTGGGAGGTGGGGCTACTGGCGGTGGAACGGATAAAATTTTCACCACTAATGACCAGACGGTCAATACTGACTACACGTTGGTTGGAACGTTGAACGCAATGTCAGCAGGGCCGATAAGTATTGCCAGTGGGGTTACAGTAACGGTAAGTTCTGGCGCCACTTGGACGGTGGTCTGACATGAGCACGATCAAGGCAGCCAACCTGCAGAACACGGGGAGTGGCGATCCAGTGTTCAAGAACAGCTCCGGAACGGAGACTGGTCAACTAATTAACGCCTGGGCATTGTGCCAAAGCGACGGCACTATTGACGATAGTTTCAATGTTTCGTCGGTGACAGATACTGGCACGGGCAGGTATCGCGTTACTTGGACTAACACTCAGGCGAACACAAACTACGCGGTGGTTGCTACGGTGAAATTTGTTTCAAGCGGCAATACTTTTTTCTGCAGCGTCGTTGAAAATAGCACGACAACATGCTTGGTTCGTGTTTGCAATGACGGCGGTTCAGATTCCGCAACGCCGTTCTGCTTAATCATGAAGAACTGAGCCATGAGCACACTCAAGGTCGCCACCATCCAAGACACGTCGGGCAACAACAGCTCTACGCCTAGTGAAGTTGCTCAGGGCAGAGCAAAAGCTTGGGTCAATTTTAACGGCGATGGAACAGTCGCCATTAGAGACAATTTTAATGTTAGTTCAATTACTGATAATGGAGCAGGCGACTATACGGTCACGTTTACAACTGCTATGGCAAGCGCAGATTATTGTGTAACAGGCGGGGCTTCGGAGACCGCTAGTGGTGCTGGCTATAGATGGCTAGGCATCGGCTCTGGCATTGACAGTAATTTCGCAAAAACTACAAGTAGCGTAAGGGTTCAACCTGTTTCTGACAGTTCAAGCAAACAAGATGCCCCGCATGTTTACGTTGTTATTTTCGGAGATTGATCCATGAGCACCCTTAAAGTCAACAACATCACAGACACCAGCGGCGGCTCAAGCAACCTGACTATTCCAGGTGCTGCAAAAGCTTGGGTAAATTTCGACGGTTCTGGAACTGTTGCTATTAGAGATTCGCTCAATGTTACTTCTATTACAGATAACTCAACGGGCAATTACACTACTAATTTTACAAATGCAATGGCTAACGATGATTATGCGGCAATTTGTGGGTATCAGGCAAGCAGTTCTCTGACTTATGTCGTCAACATAGTAAGCCAAGCAACCGGCTCAGTTCGCCATCAATTTCTTAATTACGCAAATGGCGCGGCTTTAGACCAATCAATCGTAAACATTGCAGTCTTTGGAGATTGATCTATGCCCTTGAACATTGCTAGTATCACTTCATTGCCGTTTTTGCCATGAGCGACAAGCGCATCATTTTCCCAAATGACGACGGTGGCGTTTCTGTCATCATCCCGTCAGACAACTGCGGGCTGAGTGTTGAAGACATCGCCCGCAAAGATGTGCCTGCTGGCAAGGCATATCAAATCGTTGACGTAGCGGACGTTCCAAGCGATCGTTCGTTCCGTAACGCTTGGACCTACACGGAGAGCTGACATGGGTATCGGACTCGACATGTCCAAAGCAAAGGACATCCATCGCGACAACGTGCGTGTGGCACGCAAACCTTTGTTGGAAGCAAAGGATCTTGAGTTCACCCGTGCTCAAGAAACCAATGCTGACACCACTGCAATCGTGGCTGCCAAGCAAGCGTTGCGTGATGCACCTGCTGCTGCTGCAATCGACGCTGCAACCACAGCAGATGAGCTGAAAGCAGCTTGGGATACAAGCCTTTTAGGCGATAGCCCGTATTCCTGAAAACGGTAGACTTGTCCCAGGAGGTGCGTTATGGCTGTCCAACCTGGGACGTACAACATCACGCTCCAGCGCAGGGCTGATTACAGCGTGCTGCTGCAGTTTAAGGACAGCAGTGATGCTGTTATCGACCTGACTGGTTATACGGCGTATGCCCAGGTGTGGAACGAAGGCCGCACCACAAAATACGCTGATTTTTCAATTGCGTACACGAACCGCACCAACGGTCAGATCACGATCAGCCTGACGGATACGCAGACCGCGACTTTTATTGATGAGTTGCGGTATGACGTGCTGCTTGAAGATGGCAGCGGCAATCGTGAGTATTACTTGGAAGGTGTGATCACTGTTAGCCAGGGATATACCGCGCCATGACGACGGTCAACGTCACCACGACGAATAACACCGTTACGGTCACTGAGGATGGATCGTCAACGGTTGTTCAGAACCCAGTAACGACGACGGTTACTGCTACGACTGCTGGACCGCAAGGCGCATCTGGCTTGGGAACAACAATCAATGATGCAGCTAAAGTGGACAAAAGCATTGTCTACTACGACTCTGCCTCTGGTCAGTTCAAGGCTGACGACATCATCACGCAAACAAAGCTCACTGACGGGGGCAATTTCTAGCCATGGCCAACACTCTTCGGATTAAGCGCCGTGTCTCTGGCAGTGCTGGAGCGCCTACAAGCCTTGAGAACGCCGAAATTTGCTTCAATGAGGTAGATGACACTCTCTACTACGGCAAAGGCACAGGCGGGGCTGGTGGCGGTGCAACTTCTATTGAAACGATTGGTGGCTCAGGTGCTTTTGCCACGCTGTCTACGACTCAGACAATCAGCGGCAACAAGACTTTTAGCGGGTCAGTCACGCTTCCTACTCTTGCCTCAGTAACAACAACTGGGAACGTCACAGTCGGCGGCAACCTTGTCGTTAATGGCACCACAACGACTGTTAATAGCACCACCGTCACGGTGGATGACAAAAACCTTGAGCTTGGATCAGTTGCAACGCCAACTGATTCAACTGCTGATGGTGGTGGCATCACTCTTAAGGGTGCAACTGACAAAACCTTCAACTGGGTAAACAGCACCGACAGCTGGACTGCCAGCGAGCATATTGACCTTGCCTCTGGCAAAGAGTTCAAGATCAATGGCACCAGCGTCCTTAGCGGTAGCACTCTTGGCTCTGGTGTTACTGGCTCTAGCCTTACTTCTGTTGGCACATTAACGACCGGCACTTGGTCTGCTTCAACCATTGCGGTTAGCAAGGGCGGCACAGGTCAAACCAGCTACAGCAACGGTGAGCTGCTTATCGGCAACGGCACCTCAGGCAGTCTTGCAAAAGCAACGCTTACTGCAGGAAGCAACATCACGATCACAAATTCTGCTGGCGGCATCACGATTGCTGCTGCAGCTGGACAACCAACTGCTGGTGACGGTATTGATGTCAGCGGCTCTGAAGTCAGCGTTGATCTCAAGGCCAATGGCGGTCTTGTAATTGAATCTACTGAGCTTGCTGTTGACCTTGGCGCGTCAAGCATCACTGGCACATTGGCTGTGTCTGATGGTGGTACGGGCGCAACGTCTGCATCAGCCGCCAGAACGGCATTAGGCCTCGCAATCGGCAGCGATATTGTTGCCTACGACGCTGACTTAAATACTTTGTCGGGAATGCAGTCAGGTGCAGCTTCTGCACTTGCTGCGTTGACCTCCACTGAGATTGCAATTCTAGATGGAGCGACAGTTAGCACCAGTGAGTTAAACGTTATTGATGGCAGCACTTCTGCAACATCAACGACGCTTGCAGCTGCAGACCGCATGGTCATGAACGATGCTGGAACGATGGTTCAGGTGGCATTGAGTGACCTTGTGACCTTCCTAGAGAACGGAACTGCCAGTAGCTTTGAGCTTGATGGCGGCACCTTCTGAGGTCTGATCAATGGCTAATACCATCAAGCAAAAACGGGGCACCACCGATCCTGGTGCCTCAGACCTTGTTGTAGGCGAACTTGCTATTAACACCACAGATGGTGGTGTATTTACCAAGACTGATGGTGGAACGGTTGTTGAAGTTGGTGCTGGTGGAGCGTCTGAAATCAATGATCTGTCTGATGCTCTTACTAATAACTCAGGACAAACGATCGGACTTGGGACAGGTGCTCTTGCCAACGATGATGGTGGCAACGACAACACTGCACTTGGGTACAACGCAGGTAATTCAATTACTAGCGGCACTGGAAACGTTGCTATTGGCCCTAGCGCACTATCTTCACTTACAACGCCATCCCGTAACACTGCAGTTGGAGACGAGGCTTTAAGCGCATACAACAGTAATCAAAGTGCTGCATTTGGAGGTTACGCTGGAAGATACGCTACTGGTGCAAACTCTACATATATTGGCTATAGCGCAGGTGAAGGCGTTTCCGGCGGAACCACTGGAAGCTACAACACTTTTGTAGGCGAAAAGTCGGGAGAAGAAATTGGCTCAGGCGGCTATAACACTGGGCTTGGATCTAGATCTCTTAAAAGCAACACTACTGGTGCGCACAATGTCGCTGCTGGTGTTTACGCGCTTGAAGAAAATACCACAGGGACTTATAACGTTGCAATAGGAAAAGAAGCACTTGAAGCGAATACAACTGGCTCGTCCAACGTTGCTGTTGGTTATCAAGCTCTGACCGCAAACACTACTGGTCAATACAACATTGCGATTGGTTATCGATCGCTTTATAACGTTGGAACTGTCAGCCAAAATATTGCCATTGGTCATCAAGCTGGAGATTCGATTACAACTGGTACCAATAACATTATTATTGGATACACCGCAGACGCAAGCTCAGCGACTGTCTCTAACGAAATCACTTTGGGTAACAGCAGCGTTACCAAGCTGCGTGTTCCAGGCTTAAACGTTGTCGCCCAAGCTGAGTCATTTGCGATTGGTGGAGCGATTTACGAAAACGCTCAAAGCATCAGTGCCGACTATTCCATCACTTCAGGTAACAACGCCATGAGTGCTGGGCCGATCACAATCGACTCAGGCGTCACAGTCACGGTAACCTCAGGTTGTACTTGGACGGTTGTCTGATGCCAACAGCAGAAGAGATTGCACAGCATTATTCCGCTGCAATGGACAGCGTGAACCTTATTAACGATCTGATGGCTCAAGACAGCCGTGACGATGAAGAGCAAGACACGGTGGCTCGGAACGTCGAGCACCTGCAGATCATGGTCGCCAAAGACTTTTGGACGACTGAGGACCTGACTCCTCTAAACAACGCCATCACTGCTGGATCCTGATGCAACGCCCTGACCCGATGATCGCCTCTAAGCCTGGGGCAGAAGATTTGCCAGCCATGCGTTCTCGGGCCATGTGGCTTGAGGAATTGTTCTTCCTTGATGGCCGCGACATGATCTGGCACCCAATGCACGGTCTATTCACTGGGCTGGCCCTCAAATATCAGAATTTGGAGTCAACTGACGGCTACTGATGGCCAAGTCACTTAACGGCCAAACATTTGTTGTTGGTAAACCAAAACGGACCACACAAGGAAATGGTCAACACTCACGCCCAAAAAAGGGGAAGAAGAGATACCGTGGCCAAGGAAAACGCTAATTCTTCTGATGATCAAGCGTCTTGTTTTTGGTGCAGCCGTTGGCGCACTTGCCTTGGCTCCCCTCTCTGCCCGCGCAGACGGTCTTTACCTGAACCCTGAGTTCAACGCTGGTTGGTCTGGCTCAGATTTCACCGGATCTGTTCTTGAGGGCCACATTGGCTGGGAAAAAGACGGCTTCTACGTGCAGGGTGGGCCTGCCGTTGCTCAGCCTGATGGCGGCGATGCTGAAGTGGGTTTCTCAGGTAAAATGGGCATTGGCACTTCTGTCTCTGAAGCCTTTGGCATCTACGGCGAAGTTTCTGCAGCCAAATTTGATGACGCAGATGCTGGCTTTGGTCTAAAAGTTGGCGGCAAGTACAAATTCTGAGCTAGCTTTAGTCTGCAGAGACGCTTCCACCCCTTCCTGGTTCTCACACAGCAGGGAGGGGTTTTTTCTTGCCATGCAGCGTATTTACAACGTCTTGGGTGTTCTGGGCTTCGTGATGTCTGGAACGTTGGTTGGGCTAAGCATTGCCGCTTTTGCCCGCATTCCTGGAATGATCGAAGACTATGCAGCGAGTGTGGTTGACGACATCGCTGGCAATGTCACCGAAATGATTCCAAGTGAAATCGACAAGGCGATGCCTGAGTTGCCTACTAGCACTGGTCCAGCTGTGCCTTTCAAGCTGCCTTGACACAAGAAAACCCTAGGCTCGATTCCACCAAACACCTAGGGCTCTCAAGCGCAGCTGGCACTGCATGCTGTTTAAAGCACGATCAAAATCAGGTGATCATCTTGGTGTTGGCGGTTGGATCGTCGTCATGAGCTTCAGGTCCGAAGCCTTCAGCCTTGATTTTTGCCATATCCAGTTCTGGCGCGGGTGCCTCAGCTTTTTTCTCAAACGACGCAAGCCATTCGCGTAAAGCGTCACCAGTTGGTGTGCCTTTCGGCCATTTGACCCACTTGAGGATTGCTTTTGGATCGGTGAATGGTCTGGCAGATTTGCCGCACAATACGGTGTAAACAACAGGCGGCCCTTCACGTCTGCGGTTACGTTCAATCCAGAGCTGACATGCTGTAAACCGTTCTGACTTCATGCCGGAGATTCCTGAGATCGGAGTAAATGCGATCGGCGTTCCAATGACATCTGTAGGTCAGCCGATACCAGCACCTGTTTTACCAGCAGCGCCACCGGTTACCTCAGCACGCTTTCCAGTTATTGATATGCCT
>BCSF01000474.1_pt1 | contig 15531 bp, 31 predicted proteins | sample 1016431 | NCBI WGS metagenome assembly BCSF01 (sample SAMD00045685;SAMD00045686;SAMD00045687;SAMD00045688;SAMD00045689;SAMD00045690;SAMD00045691;SAMD00045692;SAMD00045684;SAMD00045690;SAMD00045691;SAMD00045692;SAMD00045684;SAMD00045685;SAMD00045686;SAMD00045687;SAMD00045688;SAMD00045689, study...
AAGAAAGTCTCAACTATGGTTACAAGTTCGGTCAAGAAGAAGAGACCTACAACATCGTTGCCGCTCACGGCTACTTCGGTCGCCTGATCTTCCAATACGCTTCATTCAACAACTCCCGTTCCCTGCACTTCTTCCTTGCTGCATGGCCTGTTGTTGGCATCTGGTTCACCGCACTTGGTGTTTCCACCATGGCGTTCAACCTGAACGGTTTCAACTTCAACCAGTCCATCGTTGAATCACAAGGTAAAGTGATCAACACCTGGGCAGACGTTCTCAACCGTGCTGGTCTGGGTATGGAAGTTATGCACGAGCGTAATGCTCACAACTTCCCACTGGATCTCGCTGCTGCTGAGTCCACTCCAGTTGCACTTACTGCTCCTTCCGTTGGCTGATAATGGAAGATGGTAGTCCCATCCCCGTCACAGAATATGTGGCGGGGTTTTTTATAGGCATATCTTCTATTGCAGTCCCTTTACTTTGCGTGATACTATTATGATTGGTAAACTAGATCCAGAAGAACGTGTTATGGATGACACAGTAATGTATCCAGGTGGTATGCTTGGTCAACTTTCTATCGCTTTGGAAAAGATGGGATGGGAAACCGGTGATGATGTCACCGTCGAAATCGCAGGCACACAGACCTATGAGATTGACGGTGCTGGCACAAAATGGGCACCTCATAAAGGAACCCAAAAAATTAATAAAGATGCTTTCATCGTAATCAAGAACAGATCCCGCAATCCATATCAACCTTCTAAACCGAATGACACAACTGATTGATCCATCAGATCCTCGTTATTTCAAACAATCATCTGATAAACCATACGATAGGCATCAATATCAAATAGTAATCAATAAGGATCAGTCAATTATTTTTGATGACTATGATCAATTGAGAGCATATTGGTTTGAATACGCTCGTAATTGGAATGGTTGCAAAGTAAACGTACTAGATGTCAAACAAAAAAATAAAAAATCTACAGGAGGTTTTAAATAATCATGGTTGCTTCAACACTACAACAACCAACAAGGGGGTGGTTCGATGTCCTTGATGACTGGCTTAAACGCGATCGTTTTGTCTTTGTGGGCTGGTCTGGATTACTTCTTCTTCCCACTGCTTATCTTGCAATTGGGGGCTGGCTCACTGGTACTACTTTTGTTACGTCGTGGTACACCCACGGATTGGCGTCTTCCTACCTTGAGGGTGCTAATTTTCTTACAGCGGCTGTGTCAACGCCTGCTGATGTTATGGGTCATTCTCTTCTTCTTCTATGGGGTCCTGAGTCTCAGGGAGATTTCCAACGCTGGTGCCAGCTTGGGGGACTCTGGAATTTTGTGGCGCTCCACGGAGCCTTTGCTCTCATAGGATTCATGCTTCGACAATTTGAAATTAGTCGTCTCGTAGGAATTAGACCGTACAATGCGATTGCTTTTTCTGGTCCTATTGCTGTATTCGTCTCTGTATTTCTCATCTACCCTCTCGGACAATCCTCTTGGTTCTTTGCGCCGAGTTTCGGTGTCGCGGCGATTTTCCGCTTCCTTCTCTTCCTCCAGGGCTTTCATAATTGGACGCTCAATCCCTTCCATATGATGGGTGTGGCAGGAATCTTGGGTGGAGCATTGCTTTCTGCAATTCATGGTGTTACAGTAGAGAACACTCTCTATGAGGATGGTGAAGGTGCAAACACATTCAAAGGTTTCACATCAGACCAAGAAGAGGAAACCTATTCAATGGTTACGGCAAACCGTTTCTGGTCTCAGATCTTCGGTATTGCGTTTAGTAATAAGAGGTGGTTGCATTTCTTTATGCTGTTTGTTCCTGTTATGGGTCTGTGGACAAGTTCCATCGGTATTATTGGTCTTGCTCTCAATCTTAGGGCTTATGATTTCATCTCCCAAGAAATTAGAGCAGCAGAAGATCCAGAGTTCGAGACGTTCTACACCAAGAACATTCTCTTGAATGAAGGTCTCCGTGCATGGTTAGCACCAGTAGACCAACCACATGAAAACTTTGTATTCCCAGAAGAAGTTCTTCCTAGAGGTAATGCTCTGTGAATGGGTTTGAAGTTTTCTTCTACTTTGTTTGTTTTGCTATTATTGCAGGCGGTGCTTTTGCGATGATGTGGGGTAATATCCAATCTATTAATAAGATGATGGATGAACCACCCAAACCACGTCATCCAGAGGCACCTGCTTCTGGTGAAGAAGTTATGTATGTCGATTTATCCAGAGAAAAACTAGAGAGTCTGTACAATGATAAGCTCGACGACACCGTATAAGTTGGCGGAAATAATTCGCGCAACTTGGCCTCAGATTTACTACCCTAGGGTTGACTCAAAAAAGAATAAGTGATATATAAAGGGCGTATCAGTCGCCCTTTTTTAATGAAAATTTTCCTGGATACAGCAGACACCGATGTAATCGAAAAATATTTTTCAACGGGATTGGTTGATGGTGTCACAACTAATCCTACTCTGATTATGAAGAGTGGTAAGGACCCTGAGGATGTCTATCAGAAGATCAAAGATATTGGGGTACAGGACATAAGTATGGAGGTCATGGGATCTGACCTTGAAATGTATGATGAAGGGATTCGTTTATATCAAAAGTTTGGTGATGTTGCTACCATCAAAGTTCCCTGCACACGCGAGGGTCTGATCGTCTGTAAGCGTCTCTCTGAGCAAGGTATCAAGGTCAACGTCACATTGATCTTCTGTGCCTCTCAGGCGGTCCTAGCAGCGAAGGCAGGGGCAACATACGTTTCTCCCTTTGTAGGACGCCTAGACGACCAGTCAGTGGCAGGTCTGGAGGTTGTACGATCCATCTCTGAGTTGTATCGTATCCATGGTGTTAGAACTCAGGTTCTGTCCGCGTCTATTCGCAGCGTTCAACGTGCGATTCGGTCATGGTATAATGGTGCTGAGATTGCAACGATGCCACCTAAAGTATTTGATCAAATGTATGATCACATTCTTACCGACAAAGGTATGGAAATCTTCGATAATGATTGGAAGGAGGTTCAAAAATGACATTCACAGTTTACTCAAAAGACGGTTGCCCCTATTGCACTAAAGTAGTTCAAGTGTTACAGTTGGCAGAACAGAAACATGTCGTGTATAAATTGAACAGAGACTACACGCGGGAAGAGTTTTACTCTAAGTTTGGAAACGGATCTACTTTCCCGCAAGTTTTAGTCGATGATTCATCTATCGGTGGATGTTCTGAAACAGTAAAATATCTTAGGGAGCAAAAATTGGTCTAATGGAACAAAACCTCAGCGACATCCTTGATTTAGTTGAACACGCTATTGATAATGCCTTTGAGGGAAAAATGAATTTAAAATTTTATGATTACCTCAAAGACAGTAAAACTAAAAAGTGTGAGATAGATACATTCATTTCAAGTTCTACAACAAATGAGATCGACAATCTTATTTCGGACCTTGATGAATATCTAAAAGGTGGTGCTGATGATGAGCACAAACAATTGCGTGAAGGTTACGGTCACATTCCTAAACCTCAAGCAAGAAAAATTAGAAACTACTTAGAGGGTTTCTTAGAAGACGCAAAGAGGTATAGTAATGATAAGCGACCCGGAAGACGAAAAAAGCAATCTAAATAAATCAGACCTTGGTTTAGAAATTAACCGAGGTGTGGAGTTAATGCTACGCAATAGGAGGGAAGAACCTAAACCAAAAAGTTTTGAAGTAAAGTTTGGTAAGGTACTCTCTCTATTCAAAAGAGAATACCGATTCCATATCGAATTTTACTTTGATTGCAAGAAGAAAGATTCTCTGGAGGAAGAAAAATGTTAGCAGTAACATTGACGATAGGAACACTTGTCTCAATTATGTTCTTTTTTGTGGGAGGTGTGGTAGGATGGTTAGCAAAGGAGCACCAATTCCAAACCCAACCCGTTTATACTCATCCAGAGATGTTTGATGAAAACGGTAATGTTCTCCCCGATGAAATTTTAGCAGTACGATTTGAAAACGATTATGAGTCCCACGAAGACGACGACGAAGGTTAAACTACCCCCTAACCCGTTCATTCACGAGATCCTTGAACTTGCTTGTAAGCAGCGATCCAAGGCAAAGAAGATTGAAATTCTGAAAGAGTATGAAACACCTGCTCTCAAATCAATCTTTGTTTGGAATTTTGATGACACTGTAGTCTCTGTCGTCCCACCAGGCGATGTTCCATACAATAAAAATGAAGTTCCCGTAGGAACAGATCACACATCTCTGGGTAGGGAAGACAAGCACCTTTACAACTTTGTGAAAGGTGGAAATGATTCTCTCACATCATTGCGTAGAGAGACTATGTTCATTCAACTTCTTGAGGGATTGCACCCAGAGGAGGCAGAGATCATTTGTCTAGTTAAGGATAAGCAACTTCAAACCAAATACAAAATTACCTATGAGATTGTGAAGGAGGCATATCCTGATATTCAATGGGGTGGTCGTTCATGACAGTAGCAACCGAAAAAGAAGAACCAATGGACAGTTCTGGACAGGATATTAATCCAATCAATCCTTCCAAATATAGTTGTCAAATTCTGCTGGAGAAAACAACTCTGGCAGAAGCAAATGATAAATCATTTCCATCTGATGCATACCTAGTATGGTATAATTTGGATGGAGTAGAACATCTTGACCTAGTAAGGTGTAGAAAACAAGTAGAATTATTTGACATGTACTATGACAAGTACGGTCCTAATGTATTGAAGCGTATTGATTACGGGTACGGTCAAAGAAATCCCAAAACATGGGGAGCTAAAGCACCTGAAAAAAAGAAAAAGAAATGAGTGGATTCAAAGGATTCGTTGAAGGCGATAAAAAAGATAAGGAAGTTCGCCTCAATATTAATAATAACGAAGTAGATAGACTCATCAAAAAATACAAAAAACTCAAGAAATTTCAAAAGTCTAATCTTCATGAAATCTCAAAACTCTCTGGGATTGAAACTGAGTTAGATCGTCTGCTAAATGATTATGGAATCGATTCCGAAGCGATAGAGTAATGGGCAAACATTATCTTCTAAACCTATACGAGTGTAACGTTGAACTTCTGAACAACGAAATATACTTGAGGAGTTTGATCGAGACCGCTGCTGATTGTAGTGGCGCTACTGTGGTTCAAACAATTTCTAAAAAATTTGATCCCCAAGGTGTCACTGCAATCACTCTTCTTTCTGAAAGCCATATTAGTATTCATACTTGGCCAGAGAGAGGAGATGCTGCTGTAGATGTATTCACCTGTGGTGATTGTAATCCTAAAATAGGATGCGATGTTATCATTCAACAGTTGCAGTCCAAAAACCATACACTTAGTTACATTGAACGTTGACAAGTATTGTAAATAGTATTATGATTCTTAGCATGTATTATCCTCATCATGTATAAACCATATTCGCCTGAGTGGCACCGAAAAAGGTATCTCAAAGAGGCAATCGACACATACTTCGATGACTACGTGGATAACGAAGTGATCTACGAAGATATCATGGATATCCTAGGTGCTAGGATGTCTGCCGCTGTCAACGAGGTTAATAAGGTTCTTGATCTAAAAGACAAACTCAAAACGAACTAAGATGCTCTCTACCAAATACAGGCTCCGTTTAGAGTTCATTTGCAAGTGCATTGCAAATGGTGAAGAGGTTAAGTTAGAAGATATGATATGGGCAGAAAAACTTAGTAAATCAAACACAACTGCCAGGGAGTGGTTGCGTAAAGCCCGTCGTCAATCTAAAGGTATTGAAGAGGGTAGCACTGACGATTTTTTGAATAAGATGGGACTAGGCGACCCCGACCCATCTAATTACAAAACGGGGTTTGATGGTGCAGATGAAATTGTAGATTGGTTCAAACAAGACAAACCCGACGATTGGAGGCAACGTGATTAGTCAAGCACTTGTATATTCTAATGGAAGTCAAGAATCTGAAAGAGCTAAGATGGTTCTTGAAGCATGTGGTCAACAAGTAAGAGAGTTCTTACTGGGTGTTGATTTTAGTGATAAGCAGTTTCGTGCTGAGTTTGGAAATGAGGCAGAGTATCCTCAGGTTGCTATTGGTTTGGATCATCGTGGCACTTTGAAGGAGACCCTCAAGTACATGAGTGAGCACGGCATGTTTTTGTAACACGTTATACAAAACTGCTTGACTATATAATCTATGAGGGGTATAATAACCTCATCGTTCATCCCACTCTGTGGGACGCAAGTAAGTCGCGGAACGGATCGTTCATCCCTTCGGGGACGCAAACGACTGAAGGAACGGGGACCACAAACCCTAACTTCAGGAGACCTACGATGAACACACTTAACATCATCAAAAAGCAGATCAACAAAGCATCTGCTCTGCACGACGCTCAGATCACACATACCGCATACCGTGGTATCGTGACCAAAGTTACGAACGTCAAACCAACTGAAGTGCATGGTAAGTTCACATATCGTGGACACACCTACACTAAGTGATTGACTTACACCTTTAATATGATAGAATGGGAGGGAAACCTCCCATTTTTTTATGGATAGAGAGAAACTTAAATTAATTGTGAGGAACTTAAAGTCCCTTGTAAACGTGCTTGAGTCAGAGGTATACTCTGATGTTGATGCATACAAACAACCAGATAATATTATCACAGACTACGACGAAGTTTATGACGAAGGAGATGATGACGGATACCCCGATTAAATTGATCAGCGTCACTCCTGATGCTGAGAAACACATGGCTTACTGTGCTCGTGTAAGCAATCCAAACAACCAGGAGAACGAAAAGTTTTCTGGTCTGCTCAAGTATTGTGTGAAGCACCAGCACTGGAGTATCTTTGAGCAGGCATACATGACCCTGGAAATCAATACTACCAGGGGGGTAGCAGCTCAAGTGCTCCGGCACCGTTCGATGACATATCAAGAATTTTCACAACGCTATGCTGATTCTTCCCTACTCGCGGAGGAGATCCCTCTACCTGAACTACGCAGACAAGACACCAAGAATCGTCAGAATTCTATTGATGATGTTGACCCGTTCGTGGTTCAGAAATACGAAATGTTGATGCAGCAACACTTCAAAGAGGCGATGGATCTCTACAAGAAGATGCTTGATGATGGGATCGCAAAGGAGTGTGCTCGTTTTGTGCTTCCCCTGGCAACGCCCACCAGACTCTACATGACGGGTTCAGTTCGTTCATGGATTCATTATATTGAATTGCGGTCTGCTAACGGCACACAGAAGGAGCATATGGATATTGCTCTGGGTGCTAAGAAGATCTTCTGTGAGCAGTTTCCTGCTGTCGCTGAAGCGATGGAGTGGAATTAATAAATACAAGAAAAGGATTGAACGTTTATGCCAACGTACCCCGTTATTAATTTAAAGACGAAAGAAAAGAAGACTCTCAGTATGACCATGAAGGAATACTGTGAGTGGAAAGACAATAATCCAGATTGGGATAAGGATTGGCAAGCAGGTGTTGCCGGAGTTGGAGAGGTAGGTGAGGTTTACGACAAACTTAAAAAATCTCACCCAGGTTGGAACGATGTCCTTCGTAAGGTATCGAAACAACCTCGCTCCAACGTCCGTCCTATCTGATCTTTTCTTCTATGCCAACTAAAAGAAAGTCTAATCAACCAGTAGTCCCATTTGGGATGAGTAACAAGCACATGAAAAGAAAGAAACCAATTAACACAGACTTGATGAAGAACATCGAGCCTCTGACAGAAAATCAGGAAGAACTTTTCCGTTGCTACAAGAACGATCAAAATCTTGTTGCCTACGGTTGCGCCGGAACTGGTAAGACTTTCATCACTCTCTACAACGCGCTTAGAGATGTTTTAGATGTCAAGACACCTTACGAGAAGATCTACATCGTCAGGTCTCTTGTAGCAACTAGAGAGATTGGTTTCCTCCCTGGAGACCATGAGGATAAGTCCTCTCTCTATCAGATCCCATATAAGAACATGGTCAAATACATGTTCGAGATGCCTACAGACTCTGACTTTGAGATGCTGTATGGTAATCTTAAAAACCAGGGAACAATCTCATTCTGGTCTACGTCATTCATTCGTGGCACCACACTTGATAATGCAATCATCATCGTTGACGAATTCCAGAATCTAAACTATCATGAACTTGATAGTATTATTACAAGGATTGGTCAGAACTCTAAGATTATGTTCTGCGGTGATGCTACACAGACTGACCTTCTCAAGACTAATGAGAAGAATGGAGTTATTGACTTCATGAAGATCCTTCGTATCATGCCTTCAGTTGATATTGTTGAGTTTGGAGTGGAAGATATTGTTCGCTCTGGATTGGTGAAAGAATACTTACTCGCTAAGATGGAAATGAATTTATGATTTTTGAGCATTGTAATTATCTCGGTGATCTTGAACTAAACAAAAAAGAAACCCAAGGCATCCGTCTCTATAACTTACCTAATGGAGAATGGGTGCCTTCTATTACGTCTGTAACTTCTTTCTACAACAGACAGATCTTTGCTAAGTGGCGTGAGAGAATTGGTGTCGAAGAAGCAAATAGAATCACTAAGAAAGCAACTGCTCGTGGAACTGATTTCCATGAAGCAGTTGAAGTCTATATGAGGAACAAAGAAATAAACTGGGATGAGTTCAGACCTGCAACTCAGTTTATGTTTCATCATGCCAAGCCATATCTGGACAAGATAAATAATGTACACGCTATAGAAAGGACTCTGTACTCAGAGTATCTTGGATTAGCTGGTAGGGTTGACTGCATAGCGGAATACGAAGGAGAGTTAGCAGTCATCGATTTCAAAACATCTGAAAAGATTAAACCTGAAAAGTGGTTGGAGAACTATTTCGTTCAAGAAATGTTCTATGCAACTGCTTACTACGAACTCACAGGTATCCCTGTCAAAAAACTCATCACTATCATGGTCACACCTGGTGGCGATGTCAAAGTGTTTGACAAAAGGAACAAAGGGGACTATATTAAATTGTTAGTTCGTTACATTAAAGAATTTGTATCTCACAATCTTAGGACAGAGAATGGAGAATGAACTAGAAAAAGTATTAGAATCTAAATTCTTTTGCCCTTCTCGATTTGCACAGGAGATCGAATCTCTTGTAATTAAAAACGCAGACATGAATTATATTGATGCTATTGTTCACTTCTGTGATCAGAATAGTATTGATCTGGAGTCAGTTCCGAAACTGATTTCCAAACCCTTGAAGGAGAAGATCAAATATGAAGCGATGGAACTTAATTTCTTGAAGCGAAGTTCCCGCGCCAAATTGCCTCTTTGATTTCATTTTTGTCCGAAAAAATTTTCCGGCAAAAAATCACCTTATTAGTTTTTTGATGATGCCGTTTGATGCCTACCGCTGTTACTTGTCGATGAAGAATCACTTCACGAAAGACAAGTATGACTATCACAAATACTGTGGTAAAAGTCGTGCGACCGTGCAAGCATTTTACAAACGCAAAGATAGATTTTGGTTTGAGAAATTTGCACGGTCCAAGTCCGACAAAGAAGTAGAAGAGTTCTTTGTATCTAACTTCATCACCTGTACTGATCCAAGTAAACTTTGGATAGGAGAGATGATACGCAACGGTGAGAATAGATACACCGCATGGAAGAAGAGAACTCAGTCTCTATCATATCTTTTCAAAGAGGAAACAGAATCAATCTTCGCAGACAACGATTTTGATGCTATGTTTTCTATGGATGGTTCACGACATCCACAAATTCTCAAGGAACATTTGAGTGGTCGAGTATCACTTGAAACGATGGTAATCTTGGATGGAATCCTTGGTTACAAAAGCAAGTGGGATAAATCTCTCACCGACCCTGTGTGGGAGACAGTCAGTATGAAGATGAGAAAGTATTCTCCATTCCTAAATATTGATGTACCACGTTATAAAAACATTCTTAAGAAAGTGGTTTTAGGAGATAAATGAGTTTCTTTAATTCTGAGGTAGTCCGTGCAGAAATGACGGAAATACAAGAACTTCAAGAAGAAGTTTATGGTAATGTCTTCAAGTTCCCTTCGATGGACAAAGAAGAAAAGAAATTTCATGTCAGTCTCTTAGAAAAATTAATTGACAAACAGAGAATTTTATATACTCGTTTAAGTTTGTCTGATGATCCCGAAGCAAAGCAGATGAAAGATAACATCTATGAGTCTGCTAAGATGATGGGTCTCCCTGATGGGACTGATATGAATGTAGTATTCAACAACATGTCTAAAATGCTTGATGTGATGAAAGATCAGATTGACAAGTCTGGTTCTGACCTATAGAATAACAAGGTACACACAAGCCAAATCCGTACAAATCCGAGGTAATCCTATGTCTTTCGCAGACCTTAAAAAGCAATCTTCTCTTGGTTCGCTGACTTCCAAACTGGTAAAAGAAGTCGAGAAGATGAACAATACCAGTAGCGGTGGAGATGACCGTCTCTGGAAACCTGAAATGGACAAGACTGGTAATGGTTACGCAGTCATCCGTTTCCTGCCCGCACCCGAAGGGGAAGAACTCCCTTGGGCAAAGATGTATTCACATGCCTTCCAGGGTCCTGGTGGATGGTATATTGAGAACTCTCTGACCACTCTTGGTCAGAAAGACCCTGTGTCTGAATACAACCGCGAACTGTGGAATAGTGGACTTGACTCTGACAAGGACACCGTTCGTAAGCAGAAGCGCAAACTGTCTTACTATGCCAACATCTATGTTGTGCAGGACAAAGCAAATCCTCAGAACGAGGGTAAGGTTTTCCTGTACAAGTTCGGCAAGAAGATCTTTGACAAGATCATGGAAGCGATGCAACCAGAGTTTGAAGATGAGACTCCCATCAACCCCTTTGACTTCTGGGGTGGTGCTAACTTCAAACTGAAACTGAAGAAGGTTCAAGGTTACTGGAACTATGACTCATCTGAGTTTGGTCCTGTTGAACCTCTGCTTGATGATGACGATGCTCTTGAAGCCCTGTGGAAGAAGGAATACTCTCTGAGTTCCATCACCGCCACAGATCAGTTCAAGGACTATGATCAACTGCAGAACCGTCTGAAGATGGTCCTGGGTCAGAAGTCTACTCGTCGCTTTGATGAGGAACTGGAGGACGAGAGTGAGGGTCGTGGATCTTTCACCCCTGACTTCAAGTCAAAGGCACCTGAACCTGCTGCTGACTTCAACGCACCAGACATCACCCCCACTAAGTCTGCTGACTCTGATGAGGATGATGCTCTGTCTTACTTCCAGAAACTCGCTGAAGAGTGATTAACTGAATAGTCTGATATTATCAGCACGTTTGAGGGTTTCACTCATGTATTGGGTGGAACCCTCTCTGTATGTCATGAGATCTTCTAGATCATCACGAACGACTTGTAAATATCTTGGTTGCAGTAAGTAAATATTTCTCTTGTCTTCGTTTACCTTCTGTTCATACTGATAGTTTGTGACTGGAATTGTAGGTGTTACAGTCTTCATCTGATCAGCACGTTCATCAAAAAATGTAATTGAGTAATCTGACTCTACCTTGAGTCCAGCGTTCACGATTTTGACATCTCTTGCATCCTTTACTTCAATCGTTTCATAGTGATGAATACCGTTAAAGAGAGTGTCATAAGAACCATATTTGTCTAACATTAACTCATCAAAATCTAAATTAGACAGAGGCCATTCATTTTGAATGTTGACAATATTGTTTGCCATCAGAACTAACCAGTCAAGAGTGGAGTCTTGATAAATTTCAAACGCTACATTATCAGGACGATCATTACCACTTATCGAATACTTTGTGAAGAATGCAAGATTCTGGAAGATGTCCTCTCTAAGGAATCCTCTCTTGAAAAAGTTTTTGACGGTGATATAATCAGAAATCTTAGCGTCAGGAAGTCTACTGACGTATTCAAAATTTGGAACTTCTGAAAAATAACTTGACATTAGAATCCTACTCCTTCTCCTTCATAATCGTCGTTGAATACTGGATCCAGTTCTTTGAATCCTAATGTTAATTCGATTGATACCGGTGCTCCATTTGCAAAGGTTGCATAGTTATTGTTAGGTGTGTAATTTACCCCTACACTCAGCAAAGCACACTCTTTGATTTCATTTAAAAATTTATTTTTTGTGCCTCTATGAAGATATTCAATCTGAAATGTATGAGGTGCCTTGATTAACATCTGTGCCTCTGTTCTCTGAGGAGAACTCCCTTGTTTAAAAAATCTAAGGATCTCCATGATCTGAAGACTATCACCTTCGTTTCTGGCACCCATCTGGAATGTAAAGTTGAAAGGTCTGAGTGCAGGACCTTTGAAAAGCAACTCAAGGTTAGGGTTGATGACCGCTCCTTGTGTTCTTGCAAGCACTTCATTAGGATCGAGACCTACTGAACCTGCTTGAAATATTCCTTTAAGTGTTGATTTAGTGGTTTCTTTATTAGCACCTAACGCTGAAACAGCATCTCCAACAGATCTCATACCTGCTTCAAGATTTCCTGATAGTGCTCTTCCTGCTGCTTCAAGTCCTGCTGCTTGAAGAGGGTTCATTCTACCATCACCCCAGTCAGCGTTGTTTTGATCAGTAATACCACCAGGAACTGGAAGCATGACTGTACCAATACCCTTTCTTCCTTTTTCTCCTGGTTTTGTTCTTTGTTGGACCTTTCCAAATCCACCTTGTGTGGCAACTTTTCTTGGTTTGAACTCAAGCATAGTGAACTTAATCACATCCATGCCAGTCTCTGCAAGATCTGAAGGAAAGACCTGATCTCCAAAACTATTTCTTGTGCCTGCTGCTGCCTTACTTTTTAACCCACCCTGAGACTTAGGTATTTGAGTTAATGGTTTAGTCTCTGTATCAAGTGGTTGACCTTCTAATCCATTATCTGGTGCTTCCCATGGATCAGCACCGTTTTGATTTGCTCCAGTTATATTATCAACATCAGATGGAAGAACATCCATCCTCTTTCCTAATTCTGCTTCAATACCATTATTTGTGGTTTTGTTTATCGTAGAACTTGGATTTGCTAGATCTTTTTGCAACTCAGCATCTGCTACCCCTGCCATTAGGGGATAGTCTGGATCACTAAAGTTCCACTTACCATCTCTTTTTGAAGCTGCAGGTTGCCAATTCCCATTCTTTTCAACATACATAATCGTTTTTGATTTTGTAATGTTGCCGTTAGAATCTCTTTCCTGAACGATGGATACTGTTTTAGTTCTAGTGGCTGCACCACCTACAGCGTTGATAGCATCCTTTGCTACGATGTCGCCAGCAACGTATTGCGCTTGTCCGTTTTTTACTTGCTCTCTCGTGCCAGCCTTAAACTCAGCCATTAGATATGGTTTTTATTTATTTAGCATGAATTTGCCATAATCTAATGACAGTAGGTCATCAAGTTCATCTGTGTGAACTTTGTAAACCTGTGGTCCTAGTTCTTTCCAGGTAGAGTTTCTATACTCTTGATGATGAAAGTTTATGCCACGAAATCCCCATTGAAATAATTCAGTTACTGCTACCAAAGGATGTTGATCGTATCTAATGTTTGGAGTCTTCGCAAAGTATTTGAACGTGCAGATATTTCCCTCTTCAGGAATCGGTGTTACAGTATCATTCAAGGCATACATAATCAACTCCATTCTATCATCAATATTCTTTTCAGATTGAATGTCTTGTCGTATGGGTTCGATACGATTCATTTGATACCCAGTTCTTCTTCGGTGATTATCTTAAATTCAATTCTTCTGTCTTCACAGAACTCAGTTGCTGCCTTCCACTTTGCTTGATTGACAGCATATGTTTTACACTCATAGATGTATGACTTAGTGACCCTAGATTTTTTCTTGGGTTCCATAGTCTGTCTTTTAGGTTTCACTTCAATCACATAGGTTTTGATTTGACCTGAGCTTTCTTTTACTTTGATGATGAAGTCAGGGAAGTATCGATGCACTCTCCTGTCCACGGGAGACACATACGGAATCCAGAACTCTTCACTACCCCACTCCATAATATTTTCATTCAGGTCACACCACTTACAAAACTTGCGTTCCCAACTACTCCGACATATAATATTGTCAGGGTTGCCCTTATATTTTTTAGGGTATGAAGGTTTGTATTTACTCTTGATGCTTTCTGGCATACATAATATATAAGGTAAAAATTATTTATAAATGCCTTCGGAAATAAAACCCAAGGTCCGTAAAGTAGCGGACATAAAAGCAAAGTTACTAAACCCTGCTCTTACTTCACACTTTGAGGTGCAGATTCCTCTGCCTAATGGCGCGGTGCGAGCAGAGTTAGAGTCTATTAGACCTGATGGTGGAGAGCAGCAGGATGCTCTTAATATTAGATGCACGAATGCAAGTCTTCCTGGATCTAATCTTGCTACCCTTGAATTAAACAACACATATCATGGTGTCACACAACGTCATGCATATCGTAGAGTTTATGATGATAGAATTGATCTTGAGTTTTTAGTTGATGCAGATGATTAACTTCCAATTCGATTTTTTGAAAAGTGGATAGATTCAATCATGCTTCAAACACAAGAGGGTGAAGGAAATGACAGTCCTATAAGTCAATCATATAATTACAGAGTAAGTTATTCTGACGATTATGTTTGTCCTTCAGGTTTAAAGATAGTCAAATTTGAAAGAACTGGAAGGAATGATGAATATAATGGCAGCGCACTTGAATATACATTTGTGAATGCTTATCCGTTTTCGATATCAGCGATGCCAGTTTCTTATGAGTCCTCATCACTTTTAAAATGCACCGTGTCTTTTACTTATTTGCGTTACGTTTTGAATGAACTTAATGATACTAATATATTTGGATCAAGGCAGACTCCTGCTTTGAACAAACAACTCGCTCAGTCATTCGCAGATCAAGCAGCATTTAATTCTTTTACTAATGCACCTGATCTTGGTCTTAACCTTTCTAAACCTCTTACGTCATCCACTAATTTCTTTGATGGAGAATCACTTCCATTTAACCCCTTCTAAATAATCGTACTGAAATAATCTATAGGATATTATGCCTTTACCAAAGATTGCCTCGCCAACTTATCACCTTGAGTTGCCATCATCAGGACAAGAAATTACATTCCGTCCTTTCCTTGTTAAAGAGGAGAAGGTACTTGTTATTGCACTAGAGAGTGAGGATACTAAGCAGATTACAACTGCTATCAAGAACGTAATTAAAAGTTGTATCCTTACAAAAGGAGTAAAGGTAGAAACTCTTCCTACGTTTGATATTGAGTATCTTTTTCTCAACATTCGTGGTAAGTCTGTGGGTGAGGAGATTGAAGTCAACATCATCTGCCCTGATGATGAAGAGACTCAAGTCCCTGTGACAATTAATCTTGATGATATTAATGTTGTAAAGAATGAAGATCACACCAACAGAATTAAGTTGAGTGATGATTTGATGATGGAAATGAAGTATCCATCTCTGGATGAGTTCATTAAAAATAACTTTGATTTTTCTGATAAAAATCAAATGGATCAATCATTTGAATTGATTGCATCATGTATTGATAAGATCTATAG
>BCSF01000475.1_pt1 | contig 15516 bp, 17 predicted proteins | sample 1016431 | NCBI WGS metagenome assembly BCSF01 (sample SAMD00045685;SAMD00045686;SAMD00045687;SAMD00045688;SAMD00045689;SAMD00045690;SAMD00045691;SAMD00045692;SAMD00045684;SAMD00045690;SAMD00045691;SAMD00045692;SAMD00045684;SAMD00045685;SAMD00045686;SAMD00045687;SAMD00045688;SAMD00045689, study...
GAGCACTGCTATCGTATTACCCCTGTTGCTAACTAATTCAACTTCCGTATTAAACCTTCTCCAATGATTGACCAACGCCAACAACTCATCGAAGACATTGATTCCATTTGTGATGAGTTTTTCTGTGAATACTTTCCCAACTCACAACAACAGTTTGATGAATTAACTCGCATCCTATCTGATGCAGTCCGCAAAAACTTTCCTACTAATTGATCATGAAAACCTTCTACATTGCTGACGGTAAATCTTTTCGTAACGCACGATTTGGTAATCCTAGAATGTCAGTTGAGGATCGTAATTATCTGAGAAAGACAACCAAATACATTGATAACATTTGGGTATTCTTCACACCACTACAAAGATCAATTCCTGATGTATCAATGATCTCTCCCTCTTCATCAATTAAATATCCCTTATTGATTCCCGCACAATGAAAACCACTGCCGCAACTTACAAGATCGAAGTAACACAAGAGTGTGGTAATGTACTCACTTATATGAAAACAATGCCCACCAAACCAACAACATCCAAAGGCATCAAATCACATAATACTAAATTAGAAAATTGGGCAAAGAATGTTTGCTACAACTGGAAAGAAATTGACATCAAACTGATTTCCTGATATCATAACTAAAAATACATAATTCACACGCAATCACACCATGTCTAAAGACATTTTCACTGCTTCCTTATCTGACTCTTTTGAAGACAAGATTCAGCGTGAGCATTATGGTTTATTCCCTACCGCAGTTTCTAAAGTCTCCCTCCCTAATCATGCTGACTTAAAGAAAGAAATCCTTGATTGGATGAGTGATGAAGATATTCAACTAAACACCGATAGATCAGTCATCTCACATAACGTAATGGCAGTCGGTCCTAATAACAAATTAGTCCAAGATCTTCCACATATTGCACAACTACTCGTAGACGCTGTTAATTGGACAAACGACAATACTCTCAAATATGATGCTAAGTTTGGCATTCAAGATTCATACCTAGAGATACACTCAGCACAAGCAATCTATGCTCCACACGAACACTCAAACTGCCTCTATTCCCTAACCTATCTTATTAACTACGATCATACATTACACTCGCCAGTTAAATTTAGACGTAACGTACAATCATCACATTATCCCGTAATTCAACTCAACTCGAAAGAACTTACTCCATACAATATGACTGAATGCACATTCGATATGGTAGAGGGAGATATCATCATCTATCCAGCACACATCACTCATGGATATGATACTAACCCCAATGATCAACGTATCACTCTCACAGCAAACTTTGTCCCTATCTAATAACATATTCCACAACGTTTTCCACAGTTTCCGCATATTCTGTGGAAAAATAAAATACCTAATTAAATATACTTACGAGAATTATATCTACGGAGTTATTGTTATCTAAGAGCGTAGCACAACGACATTTTTTTCACAAGATCTCCCAGGACACTACACAAACCCACACAGACCCCTTGACAATTACTCTGAAACATGGCATCATTACTAGGTAATCAACTCACAACACTTTTCTGATCTAACTAACAATGGGACGCACCTACAAGCGCAACGATTTGCATAACTCACGACGACCCAAATCCATTCGGGAAAAGCGTCAGCAATTCGGCAAGAATAAGCAACAGTATAGTGACACCTATGAGGACAACTTTTCCACAGGTAAGCAACAACAACGCAACCTGAGTAATGATTACAATTCTGAGGATTACAACGCATGAATGACATTGACACTGATTGGATTGATGACATGCTAGAGGATGATTTTCCTGAGTATGATGATCTAACTGAAGAAACACTCACTGACACCTACCAACCAGAATACCAATGAAAACTATCACTCTCACCACAACTCCTCCAGTAGATGTAAAACTATGGGACAAGGGTAGGAAGTACTTTTGGGCATACGATTATGATGGTTGTCCTAAGTATGGTCCATTCAAATCACGAGAGCAAGCAATCAACGATGCACGACAGTATTCGGAGGCACAATGACATCCTACGGGGCAAAGATTGCATCCATTCCTAATAGATTAGAAACACTCCTAGATCTATATGATGAAGGACATTTACCACCCGATGAGCAAATCAAACTAGCACAGGAGTTGATAGACCTAGACCTAGATGATTACCTCACACAGTATCAACAATTCTGTGACTATTGCATCGCTGAGGGTATGTGCTATGATGTAGAGGTAGGTGACACTGAGCGCAGTTAATTCATGCTTAGTTTGTGTTACCGCGAAGCGGGTATATAAAAAACACCTACTTCCCTAACCTACAAAAGTATCACAGCGACCTCGCTATATTATTCAAATGAAACTTCGGGTCCCCCCTACAGAAAAAAATTTCCCAGGTTACAAAATTGCTCCCCAGGTTTACACAACGACCTCGTGGGAGCAATTGTCATATATTGCCATAACCCTCTCAGAGACGCTCAGGATCGCCTGTAAGGCGGGTCTACTGAGAGTCATGAGTGTTTCTAGGCAAACAATGTTATATCCACTCAAAGTATGGAAAACACTACATACTCGTGTAGACCGTAATAGTGTTATGAGTAAGAGGTATGTATTAAATGTAGAGGTGGATGAGCATGGGGAATGTTTTCTTACACTCCCTGATGAGTTACTGGATGAGATGGGATGGACAGAGGGGACTGAGTTAGATTGGTCCGAAGATATTGACGGCACTGTCATATTGAAGAAATTAGAGTCTTAAAAAAATCGCGAAGCAAAAAACGGCGTTTAACTATGAGTGATCAACAACATCCTGAAACCTTTAAGAATCTAGAGGAATATGTAAACTGGGGACTGGAGAATCTGAGTAAGGCGATTGTACAATTGACAGAGCGTATTACTAGATTAGAGCAGGCGGTGCAAAAAATTCCGCCTCCAGGTCCTGATATGATCAAATATAAGATTCCAGAGCAAGAGCATTACTCGAATCTCAAGGAGTTACTTGATAATCTTTATGACCGTATTGGTAATCTAGAAGAAGAGCGAGATCTTACGAAAGACCGTCTAAATAAATTGGAAGACAGTTAACATGTAATGGTCGCCTATATCATTGAAACGGCAAGAAGTTTCCCCAATCCCATTAGTGGAGAGGGGTTTACTAAAGCGTGGAAGCGTCCTGCATCGAGTAAGTATAGATCAGATGACTCTTATCCTGAGATAGGCACTGGCACAGACTATTACATTACGTTTGAGTCTGGTGGTCCTGGTAGTATGCCATTGGGCAAGGACGAAGTACATTATCTGGGAGATGATGATCCTGGGTGTGTAGCAGGTTGTGCTCAGAAAGGAGCAGTGTATCGTTGGTTGCGTGGAGAGAAGCGTGATCACAAATATACTGCATATCCCCAATTCATTGATCGTGATATGGGGTGTGAGAATGAAAACTGGAAAGAAGCGGCAGACGGATACAATAAAGAGCCTAGGAATGGCGCACCTGTATTCCATGTCATGCATGATCAACCTGAAGGATCAAATGCAGAGGCATTGAAGGTATGGTTTTCATACTGGCCTGATGATACTCTACTTACCTATGGGGATAATTCAGACCCTGGTGACTTTGGCGGCAATGAAGGTTGCGGTAAAGGTAAGTATCAGTATTGCTATACTCTAGGATATGCCTTTGGTAGTCGGTCGGATGCAGAAGCATGGGCAGGATCAGAGCAGGCAGATAATATATACCCTCTTTATCACTATCGCTACGGTAGTATGAATGCTAGTAGTGGTAAAGACATTGATAACTTCTATACTATTAGACCAGAGGATGAAGTAAACCTAGAGACAGGTAACGGTGGTGGTGATGGACCTGCAGATTGTAAGGATCCTCGTAGTGAGGATTATGACTATGAGGGTATTTTGTGTTGGGTGTTTGGTGAGCGCCCTGGTGATGCGCCTAAACAAGTAATTAGAGACCTTGCTAAGATTGGACCTACAGGTCAATGTGTTGATAAGCGAGGTTGGTATGCATGGAGTGGTGCTACGTCAGGGTGTTTGTTTAACTGGCGTGTGTATAACAGAGGTGGAAACCCCTGTATGTGGACACCAACAGGCACTACGCTCTCTGGAAGTAATCAAGCGGGACTAGCTTATCTGACGGGACAGGGAGGATATGCCACTCTTCGTAGATATGACTCAAATAGCACCTATGATGGTGTGCCCAATGTTATGAGTTGGGGATTTGGTCAAGATGGTGGTGTAGAAATTCTAGACCCAGACGCAAACTTTGAGTGGTTGTATGGACTGAATGCGGCAATTAAAGCAGCAGTGCCAAAATTCCTCGGGTTTGAGGACTCATATGACTCTCAATTCCTGTACTATTTGTATGATACATCGTATCCGTGGAATGGTCCCATCTTTGGTATCCAGTATAGACTGAATGATAAACCTTGTTGCCCCAATGCTACCTGTCCAGACACCGCTACAACGGGTGGTGGTGCTGGTGGGACCAGACAAAGACCATGTTGCAAACCAAACTACCACAATTACTCACACTTCTATCAAATTCGCGAAGATTCTTGGGAAACTACGCGGACTAAGATCAAACTAACCAACAAATCTACGCAAGGAGTCAACGAATCCTTCTGGACATTCGATACTACGACCCCTAGAATCCTATTTCGTTACCTAACAAGGGACGGAGACTTCAATAGAGGCGAAAAACTCAACGGTTGGGACATCGTTAGTGTGTTTTACTTCGGTGATGAGCTCAAATGTGGCATGATGGAGCTCAGTGGAGACGGAAATGACTTCTCATATGAGCAAGAATTCACGTCATCTGACGGTGCTGAGATGAAAGTACTCGCTGGACCTGGCATGGGAGACAAATGTGCCTTTGCTGGAGTGTATGAATTCCCCAAAAAGGTCTCATATTACAAAGTTGAGCTCTCTCCAAGAGCACTTGTGCCTAATCGCACGCTTGATGCAGCGAAACTAAAGGCAATTGTTGATGATGAAGGCGCAATTTCGGAGATTGAAATCATCAATCATGGTCGTGGATACCATGATGGTAGTAAAGTGATCGAGCCAGACGGTAGTGAATCGTTTCCTAAGGCACGAGTGAGCGTGGTTTGCCCTAAAGTTATGGAGGATTTCAGTGCAACGTCAGTTGTTGAGCACTTGGATGACCTCATTTCGGAAGATACTGACTATGAAAAGGCGATTGGACTCACTGAAAGCATCGGTACAGGTGAAGATCCAGTGCGAGAAGTGCAACTTGCAAGTGGAGCACGCGAAGGTATCATCAAATTCCCCATCAATCATGATGAATCTGCAGGACAAATCCGCACTGCAAAGCTCGAAATCTCTAAATTTGACAGAAATGGTGGTATTGAAGAGGTAAGAGTGATCGATGGTGGTGCAGGATACTCCCAAAAAGAGCCACCACAGGTGTTTATTAGCGATCCAGAGTACATTGAATACACTGGACCCGACAAAGGTGAGAAAGAATTAGACCAAACCACGGCAAATATCGAGGATGCCTTCCAATATATCAACACATCATCGCAAGGAGCGCGATTTGGCACCTATCAACCACCTAAAGCAGGTGCAGGAATCAACGCAGTAGGCACTTTTACAACGTCTACCTTTGATAGTGGTGCAAAAGACTTTCAAATTCCACTTTCTGCGGACTCTGCTGCCAATGGTGGAGCGAATTTTGCCAATATGAATATGGCACAGATCGCTAAAATGGGTATTGACCAGATAAAAGCACCCCAACAAGCACTGGCACCCGATAGTTACATCAGAATCGCGCAAGTTGATGAAGAAAATCAGACAAAATTGTGCTTTGACCTCCCTCCAAACTGTTTGGACGTGACTGGAAGAGGAAATATCCTCGACGCATTGCCCAAAGAAGACTTTTTTAGCGAAGTTTCTAAGATCAATGAGCCAATTCGGGACTATGAAGCGCAAATTATGCCCGAATTGTATTCAGCAGCGATCCAAGTAGACAAATATCAGGAAACAACGTCACATGTTTACGGTGGATTCAACAAACAACGCTGTATTACAATCGGACAACCCAAATTGATCAGTATTGGACGCTGGTTTGACATGCCTTGTGCCTATATGAGCACTACCGAGGCGGGATCTACCATTTTGGACGAAATTCAAGCAAGTAGAAAGCTCACAGAAGAGCGTGCTTTCGGATATTTGCCCTACAAGTACTGTGCATCCGATGTCCAAGAGGCAGAATTCGTTGTTGGCATCCAAATTGAGGGCAGGACAATAGGATCTATGGGTGATGACTTCATGGATTATCTCAATTCCTTCCAAAAACCTAAATTGACACCTTCTAGAAAGTTGCCAGAGAATAATGGGCATACAAACTCTCAAGGATATCGGACATGGGGTTGCTCTAGAGGAGGAAATAAAGGTCGTTGTTATCGCGATCCTAATGATGAGGATGATATCATCTTTGTGCCAGTTGGTTTGGAAGAAAATACCTTTGACTATAACCGATCGGGTTATGATGAAGGTGAGCAGTTTGGTCTTTGGTTGGGCGATAACCTAACTGGTTATGACAAAGATGCTCAAGAAAATACATGGTCCTGGATTTACCAAACTGAAGAAACTTCAAGTACAACAGACCCAGAAACTGGAGAAACTACAGAAACTACAACTACTGTAGACAATCCAGATGCTGAAACTACTGGAGCATGGACAGCAATCGAGATTGACTGCCCTAATGGTAACACACCCCAGCATGAGTGCTGGGACAAGTATGTACGCCTCAATGGAGCGCCCTCAGACGCCCCTCTGGACGTTTATTGTGGGTGGGATGATCAAGGCAATGGAATTGCTGGCAAACGCTTCTGGGAGATCACTGGTCCTGGTAATTCAGGATGGAATCAAGAGGGTCATGATGACTTCTCTGAGGGATTCGCTGGAGATGGGACAGGCGTCTCTAATCCAATGTGTAACCCATGTGCTGCAGGTAATACATGGGGATCATTCTTATCCTTCCTTTATGGTGCAGGCAACAGCACTAATCCAGCAGTCGGTCTTGAATACGTTGCTGATGCATCTATTGCAATCGATCCAAGCAGAATCGATTCTCCAAAAGGCGAATCTTACAAGGTCATGCACATGGGACCTTATAATGGCACTATGAGAGTTAGAAACTGGTTGACAGGATCTATTCAGGCACTAAGTAATGCTATTGATAACTATGGTAACCCATACTTCACGGAGTGTGATGTGGCAAGACCTGACCAGACGAGGACTAGGAAGATAAACGAGGATCTGTAACTATGGCATTTGGATTTCTAAGACCAGTAGCAGCATTGAATGGACTACCCTGCTCAGGGCATGGACTCTGCTTGCCATCCACCATTCACTCTACGCAGAAGTGTAAATCGCCACCAGTCCCATATAGCATTTACATTAAAAACTTTACTTGTTGGTGGCCACCTACTTCACTGATTCCTCTTCAGGCAGTAAATGTTAAAAGAGCAACAGTGCTGGTGCATAAGATCCCCATCATGATTCATGGCGATGCATTTACACCACATATTTCAACATGTACAAATATTGTTGTCTATATTTGCCCATGTGGTAATTCCATGTGTCCAGTGCCAACTCCAATCAAGTGTAGCATCCTGACAAAAGAAGATAATGGTGGTGTTGGACATAAACGAGTTGTCCAAGCAACGTCTCTTACTGTATATGCATTCAAAGTGCCCGTGGCTCGCATCCTAGACCCCCTAGGAGTGGGTTTTCCTGGATTTTCATATCCATGCTCCTCAGTGGTTGCATATGGGTCGGCAACTGTGCTAGCATCCTAAGGTCCCTTAAGGAGAAACATGGCAACACGAAGCAAAGTCGGTATTTCGGGCACCAATTTCATGCCTGGCAAACCCAAGTCCACACGACAGGGGTCATCGAAGAATACTAAATATTCGGCATCCTCTCGTAACAGTGCTAAGAAGCGTTATCGTGGTCAAGGTCGATGAGACCTGAGACTCGCGAAGCGATGGAAATGCTTTGGTCTGCTCACTGGAATCTTCCAAAGGCAGCAGACCACTGCAACCTCTCCCACAAAGAGATGAAGATCACTTTTAACGAATATTGCAACTTTCATCCGCCGACATATCGTCATGAAGAAGAAAATCCTATTCATCTCTCAAGATCAGGAGATGGCAGCAATTCAAAAGATGATCTACCAGATGCAAATGGCGAATCTGGATATCCATCCTGGTAAAACCTGTTTTCTTTGTGTCTCACCCGACTACTCAAGCATTGTGACTCAACATTTGAGTCATGCCTTGAGTATGGATTTCTTGATTTTTCATATTGAGGCAGTAAATGTACCTTTTCCAGATGAATCCGAAAAACGCTACAGAATCAACTTTGAAATCGACTACGCTGACTGGGTTTTAGATTGGGAAAACTTTGTCCTCATTGAAGCAGGTGTAATCCGTGGTGGAAACTACACTTGGATCACTAAAGTGATGGAAAAGTTTACTGATAGGAATTATTACTCAGTAGCACTCTACGAAAACAAGAGAAGCAAATTTAAGTCCGATTTTGTTTCTCATTATTATGACAATGAGACAGAAGACCTCCACTTTTGGTGGGAGCGTCCCAATAACCATTGGGAATGTCCCTAAATACTTAAGAGCGATAGGAACCGCTAAAAAAGTTTCTTTTCCCCTCAGGAGAGACAAATGGCAAACAATCCTATCCCCGATCAGAGTAAAGATTTTGTAAATTCTGGTATGGTCTTAATAACCGACCCCAGAAGTGATAAATATCTCAACATGGCGCGAAAGCGTCAAAACGATCCTCCCCAAGATCGAAATTCAAAATGGTGCGGTGGTAAAAATGGGTTTGATGATTATGTAGAGAGACTTTAATGGCATACAGATTCAGATCTGAAAAATACGTTAGTAGAGGGTTTCGAGATCTTGCGATCTCATTCGCAGCGAATCCCTTTACTAAAGATTTTGGAGCTGTAAAAAATGAGAATGCCATTAAGCAATCAGTTAGGAATTTAGTACTAACTATGTTAGAAGAGAGACCTTTTCAACCCGACGTAGGGTCTCAGGTGAGAAAACTCTTGTTTGAGCCTTGGGATCCTTTCACCCAAGACGCAATCAAGGGAGAAATCGTAAATACTCTAGAGCGATTAGAAACTCGCATCGAGGTTGAGGCAATTGATCTGATTGATAATGCGGATTTGAATGAAATTCAGATTTCCTTGGAATATAAAATCGTCGGTCAAGCAATCACGCAAGAAGTGGAGTTCCTTCTAGAGAAGACTTAAAATGCCAGCAATTCCTTCACAATTAACGTCTCTAGACTTCTTTGAAATTAAGGAGTCTATTAGATCCTATCTCAGGACTCGTAACGAATTCTCGGATTACGATTTTGAAGGATCTGCTGCATCTTATTTGCTAGACATCCTAGCATACAATACTTACTATACGGCATTCAACGCCAACATGGCATTGAATGAAGCGTTTCTTGAGACCGCTACAGTTAGAGACAATATTGTCCGTATTGCAAAGCAGTTAAACTATACACCTAGGTCTATTAAAGCTGCTAAGGCGTGTGTTACCGTCACAGCAACTGTGCCCATTTCTTTGAGTGGCACAAACTATCCCGAATATGCAACACTGCAGAAAGGTGATGTATTTGTCGCTTCGACATTTGCAGATACATTTACCTTTGCAGTTACTAGAGATGTACAAGTGCCTGTTGACCCAACTACGGGTAAGGCTACGTTTACGAATCTTGTAATGCATCAAGGTAACCTGCTTACCTATGATTATACTGTTGACTATACAAGGAAACAGGATTACATCATTCCTGATGAGAATGTAGATACTGATTTGATTTATGTTGATATTTCTCCAAACCAACAGTCCGAAGAAATTGATACATACACCCTTGCTAAGAATGTGACTGCTCTGGATGGCACATCTCGTATTTACTATCTTGAAGAAACTGATGACCTGAGATATAGAATTATCTTTGGTGATGGTGTCATCGGTCGTAAGTTGATTGATGGCGAGTACATTCGTATTTCATACGTTTCAACCATTGGACAGAATGCAAACGGAGCTAGTGACTTTGCATTTGTCGGAAGAGTCATTGACAGTGACGGACGTAACATTCCACCTTCCAGAATTAAGGTGGAGACAACTGAGAAGGCTCAGCAAGGTGAAGATAGAGAAGATGCGCTGTCTATTAAGTATAGGGCACCTAGAGCATTTGCTACACAAAACCGTGCTGTAACCGAAGCGGACTATGAGCACATTGTAAAAGAAATTTATCCTCAGGCAGCTGCTGTTACAGCATATGGTGGAGAGAAACTCAGTCCTCCCATCTATGGAAAAGTTTTTATTGCAGTCAGACCCAAAACTGGTAATAAGTTGAATGCTACGACTAAAAAGTCAATTGAGCAAGATCTGGCACCCTATGTTGTTGCATCAGTGCAACCTGAAATTATTGATCCCACAATCTACTATATTATTCCCAAAACTTATGCATATTATGACGGAAATGCAACTCCTAAGTCAGGAGCACAACTGTCATCTGATGTACTAAGATCTGTTGATCAATATAACAAAGCAAATCAGAATAATAGATTCAATGGTCGCTTTGATACATCTAAGTATGGTGCAATGGTTGATAACACCGATCCTGCAATTGCAGGTAGTGTTACCCAAACGACTTTGGGGCAAAATGTAGATGAATTTGCATTCAATCAGGTATTTACCCAGTGTTTGGACTTTGGCAACCCTCTGCACGATCCTAGCGGTTACTCAGGCAATACTCCTGGTGATGGTGGTGATAGTGGTAGATGTACAGAGGACAGAAATTGCCCACCTGGACAAGTTTGTGTAAATGGCGTTTGTAAGACACCTTGTGGAGACAGCTCCAGCTGCCCTGAAGGATATGAATGTGTAAACGGTTATTGTGAGCCTACTGGAGGCACTACAGATCCTGGAGATGGCAATGGTGGTGGATCTAAGTGTAAGCCATCCTTCTCTGTGGTCAAGTCTGGCACATTCTATGCAGATGGTTATACAGATCAGTTGGTAGATCTGGCATTGGCAACAGGTGGTCAAACTGGTGCAACTAATGCAACCACAGGCGTCCAGAGTCCACTTCTTGCTGCAAATGCAACTGCGCTTCAAGCAACTGTTGCAAATGTGCCTGTGAAGATGAGAGATGACGGTTTGGGTAATCTGATGCTCGTTACTGAAAGAGATGAAACTGAAGTTATCCTCAACGAAAATGTTGGTAGTGTTGACTATGCTAATGGTGTAGTTTGTGTTGGTCCACTCAACATTGTGGGCACTCCAGATGACACTACAAGGGTCCCTGTGCAAGTCCTTCCCTATCCTGGGTCCATTATTATTCCCCCTGGTGTTGATCCCACAATCTTTAATCCTGCAGTTAATACAATCGATATCAATAGAGACGAAATCTCAATCCCCACCTTCGATCCCAATAACTTCCAAGGTTATAACTACGGTAATACGACGGGGATAAATATCATTGACTACCCCGATGACTCTTTCGAGTATCCAGTCCCAACGTCCTGTTTCTGACTTCTGAGTAGATGTACAAAAAGAATATTTCCGTATCAGATAGAGTTGAGAATCAGCTTCCTGAGTTTATCAGAATGGAAGATCGTCAATTCGTTGACTTTCTTTTTGAATACTATAAATCTCAAGAAAAGACTGGTCGCCCCTTTGATATTCTCAATAATCTCCTCAATTATCTCGATTTAGATAATTACCAATCCACGGAGCTTTCAAGCGAAACTAATCTGCTCGAAAATATTGGCATTTATGATGAGACTATTCGAGTAGAAGACATTGATGGTTTCCAGCCTACTAATGGCACCATCATGGTTGATAATGAAATCATGTACTACGAGTTGGTGACTCGTGGTCCTGATGCTATCATCACTCCTGGTATTTCTGTCAGTCAGTTTGGCAAAAAGAAACAGCAACTGGAAAATCCTTTCCCACTGTTTGATGGATCTAGAAGAAACTTCCCTTTGAGTTTTCTTGGCACACCTGTTGCTCCCCCTTCAGCATTTCACCTGATCGTAACAGTATATGATCAGACCCTGATTCCCATTGTAGATTATATCCTCGATGGGGATGAGATTCAGTTTACGACTGCTCCAAGAGAGCGTACTGGTGCCGATGACTCTGCATTTACCAGAATTGATTATCTGGTTGGATATGCTGATCAAGGAATCATCACTACAGATGCTCTGTCATTTGAAGAGTTTGAAGGTAAAAAGAATTATCCCTTAAGAGTTGGCACTCAGTCATATAATCCAACGTCTGAGATTGGTTTGATTGTCAACAAGAATGGCAGAGTCCTCAGACCTTACGAAGAATATACTGTTTATAAAGACAATATTGTTTTTAACTTCCCTCTGGGTGGCGCAGATCAAATCAATGTAAGATCTGTTGAGTACATTGCTCCCCAGTTTGGATCTGGAGCAACTGGTATTGTCTCTGTAGATGCTCAAGGTCGAATTGATAGAATTATCCCCAAGAGTGGTGGTAGTGGATATCGCCTCGATTTTGCTCCTAGAGTGACCGTCAGTAGCACCCAAGGTCGTGGTGCTACTGCAAGGACTCTTGTAAGTGGCATTAAGAATATTCAACTTATTGATGGTGGTCAAGGTTATACTTCATACAACCCACCAATTCCTCAGGTTGCTGGTCCTTCTGATTCCAATGGCACCCAGGCAAGTCTCTCTCTGACTGTTAATGATGAGACTGGACAAGTAGATACTATTACTATTGAAGATTCTGGTAGTGGTTATGATTTTATTCCTGCCATTACATTCCTGAATCCTGGTGGTGCTACTATTAGTGATCCTACTATTGATAGTGAAGGTAGACTCAATGTCGATAGTATCACTGTATTGACACCTGGACAAAGATACACCAATCCCCCAGCGGTGTATATCGATCCTGCGACTGGAGATGGCATTAGTGCTCAAGCAGTTGCTCGTATTGACCAGAATGGTCAGGTATATGAAATTCAAGTTACAAATAGAGGTAGAGGGTATACCTCTGCACCTAGAGCGAGAATTATCGATCCAATTGGTGCTCAAGTGCTTGATGTGACTGTTGCATCTGGTGCAGTCACGAATATTGAAATGCTTACTGGTGGTCAGGGATATACTGATGCACCTTCTGTTTATATTGTTGATGATAGAAAAGATGCATATGGTGTTGCTATTGGTGGCACTGGTGCAACTGCTGTAGCAACTATCTTTAACGGTGAAATTACAGACATCAACATCACTAATTTTGGTGAAGGTTATTCTAGCGAATTCCCTCCTAAGATTTTCATTGCTACACCAAAGGCAGCAAGATCTTCAGTAACAGTCGGGTTTAATGAAATCACAGGTTATGAGATCATTGAAGGTGGTGAGAAGTATGCACCATCAGCATTCCTTGGTGTAAGAAGAGGCGTATCGGGTCCTGTTGGATACGATACATTGCATAATGAGATTTATGCAGGAGAGTCTCAACTTACTCAGTCCAATCACCTTCGTGGTGCAAGGGTAACCAATATTGATGCACTTTTTGTTAAAGAAGTGTTTGATAAGTTTAGAAGACAGTATCTTCCTGGAATTAACCTGGATTACTCTTCAATCAATCCAGTCCAGGTAATTAAAAACATTACGGACTTCTATACTTCTAAAGGTACTAAACTTGCTACACAGTATCTGTTTAAGATCATGTTTGGCGAGCAGGTTGATGTTTACTATCCTCGTGAAGAAATTATCTCCCCCTCTGCAGCAACATGGGTAGTTGATACAATTCTCCGTGCAGAATTGATTAGTGGTGATCCTAGAGATCTGTTAGATTCGCAGTTAACTCAATTTGCTGATGAGGTTGATCTCTCAGTAAAACCTGCAAGTGCTCTGATTGAAAATGTAATTACAATCATTGAGGGTAGTGATACCATCTATGAATTGGCAATTTCAGAAGAGACACTTACTGGCGATTTTATCATCCCTTATAAAACAACTCTTGTTGAGCCTCTGACTACAGATGGTCAGATTATTACCGTTGACTCTACGATTGGATGGCCAGAAAGAAACGGCACCATTCTGATCAATGACGAAGAGCAAGTACAATATAAGGAAAAATCACTTAACCAGTTTATCGAATGCACCAGATCTAAAAATGGTGTTGTAGAAGATTGGGATCCTGGCACTAAAGTCTTTTCAGACATCTTTGTTTATACAAACAGAGGTGAATCAAATGAATGTAAACTCAGAGTCCTGGGTATTGCAGAAGCGGGCACAACGGTCCTTGATGACACAGGATCTTATTATCTGCAAGGTGACAAACTAAAAGTTGCTAAATTGGGATCTACCGCAGAGGACGAGAGACTGTCTTCTTGGTTGTATAACGTTAAGAAACTGATCCAAGTCGCTAGCATCACTCCTGGTGGTGTTAACAACCAGACTGCAACTGTTGTTTGTGATAACCCCCATGGTCTCCTGGTGTCCGATCAGGTGACGATTTATGGTGCTAACCCTGTTGTATATAACGGCACCTTTACTGTCACATCTCGTATTGATGAATTCCAATTCTCATACCAGATCAACACCCCGACAGAAATTATTCCTCAGGGTAATATTCTGCTGTCGGTTGACCTGAATAGAGGCAAATCCGATGTTAACTCTATCAATAAAGTTGTAAGTGAGTTTACGACAAATATCCAAAACTCCTTCTTCAACGATGATTACGTTTATGTTGCTGCTTCTGGTCTACCCAATTATAAGATTGGTCCTTTCACTGGCTCGGCGCTGATTCCTGGCAACCAGCGTAAACTGCTTCGTTTCCCTCGTCTTGTACAAACGATCTCTGAGCGTCAAAACATTACCGCAAACAGCTCAATTGGATCTTGGGTCAATGGTGTCTCTATTTGGGCATATAAGTCTAGAGAGTTTGTCAGATTTGGTCCTCTGACGGGAATCACTGTTACTAATAATGGTCAAGACTATGATGCTGGTAGCAAACCAACTTTAGAAATCAACGGTGGTGGTGGCACTGGAGCTGTCGGTGAAGTTGTTGTCAACGGTAGTTTGAGTGGATTTGAGGTTACCGCTGAAGGTAGTGGATATACAGAATCTCCCCTGGTCTCCATCGTTGGCGGTGGTGGTATCGGAGCAACCGCACAAGCTGTCGTAACTGGTGGTCGCGTCACCAGAATTCTGGTTGAGCAACCAGGCACAGGATATACTTCGCAACCTAGCGTTTCTATTACTGGTGGCGGTGGCACAGGTGCTGAGGCAACTGCAAGTGTCCGTGGTCCTATTCAAAGTGTTTCTTTGTCATCTACTGGTAGCGGATATACATCTCTGCCTACAGTTAGAGTCAACTCTGGTGAAGGTGCTCTGGCACAACCCATTGTGATCAATGGTCGTATTGTTTCTATCGCTATTATTAACTCTGGTAGTGGATATACTACTGCAC
>BCSF01000476.1_pt1 | contig 15468 bp, 15 predicted proteins | sample 1016431 | NCBI WGS metagenome assembly BCSF01 (sample SAMD00045685;SAMD00045686;SAMD00045687;SAMD00045688;SAMD00045689;SAMD00045690;SAMD00045691;SAMD00045692;SAMD00045684;SAMD00045690;SAMD00045691;SAMD00045692;SAMD00045684;SAMD00045685;SAMD00045686;SAMD00045687;SAMD00045688;SAMD00045689, study...
AGCTGGAGATCGTGCGCCCCTCCGACGCGATCCCCGATCTCGGCCCACAGATCGATCACTTGGATCGGCAGATCGGACACGCGCTGGGCAACGTCCACCAACTGATGAGCCTCCAAGGGACGGGGAGCTACGCCGCACGCTCGGACGCCAGCGGCGAAGCACGGGACAGCTACGACGCTTTAGCCGATATGCCAGCACGCGCCGCCGAGCGCCTCCTCCGCCGCTTCTTGATCCTCAACTTCCCGATGGACGCCAAAATGGGGCTCCTCTTCTGTCCCAACGTGGCACACGCCGTCGTCGAGGAGAAGGACAACAACAAGCGCGCCTCGACGCTGGCCACGCTCAAGAACGCTGGGCTCATCACGCCGACGCCGCAAATTGAGGCTCAGCTCCTCAAGGAGAATGACTTGGCGCAAGGCGTCGTGGACGAGGAGGCATAGTGGCTTGACTTGACGATCAAGCCGCGCCGTCCTAACTATAAACCGACTCTGTGGTCACTTTGAGGTGTTATGGCTCCGCTCACTCCAGTCTCAAGCTCCAACGTGGATCGCATCGGCGCGGTCGACGGAGATCTGCGCGTGATCTTCAACAACGGCGGAGTCTACGACTACAAGGGTGCGGCGCGTGAGCTCCGCTACATGCTGGCGGCGCGCTCAAAGGGGACGTACCTCCATTGGCTCATCAAAGGCGTTTACCCTTACAAGCGCGTTGCACAGTTGGCTCAACTGTCCGACGGCCGGACAAAGGCACAAACGCCAGCGCCAAAGCGCGACAGGATCAAGGGTAGCAAGCGCAACCCTCGAGGCTCAGCCTCCACAACCCGAGGCGGGATCAAGATCGACGCGGCCACCGAGAAGGCGCTCCGCAACAAGGTGGAGGCGCTCAAAGGCAACAAGCGCCGCGTTGACATTGGGACGCTCAAGGCCGTCTACCGTCGTGGAGCTGGCGCATTCTCCACGAGTCACCGTCCGGGGATGACGCGCAACCAGTGGAGCAGGGGCCGCGTCAACGCCTTCCTCAAGCTCCTCAAGACTGGCCAGCGCAAGAAGGCGTACACGACGGACTTGGATCTCTTGCCGAAGTCTCACCCGCAGTCCACGCGCCAAGCCGAGGACACGGTGAGGCCGACGCCAGCAATGCGCCGCGCCGCCAAGTGGGCGCTCGAGCAACGCGCCGCCGCCCCTCCGAGCAAGCGCGCCGGGACCCCGGTGGGCATTGCCAGAGCACGGGACCTGGCCGCCAACCGTCCGCTCAGCATTGACACGCTCAAGAGGATCCGCGACTTCGTCAACCGCTCGGCCTCCACCGCCGACGCTCAACCCGCTCGAGACGAGCAAGGCCACGTACCAAAGGCCAAGCAAGCCCTCGGACTGTGGGGCGCTCGGCGCGGGACTGAGGTTGCCAAGTGGGCCGCGCAACAGATCCGCCGATTGGAGGCCAGCAAATGAGATCAGGACTTGTCCTCACACTCCCCGGCCTCCCGCCAAAGCCCAAGGATCCCGGTGGGCGTCTCGTCCGCTGGGTGCTCCTGGCGCAAGCTCCCGGCTTTGTCTACGGCGGTAAAGAGTTTGAGGTGGACGGCGACTGGCTCGACGAGCGCGTCTCCGAGTATCGCCAGCTCCTCAAGGGCGACTACACCGCGCCGCTCCTCCGCGAGCATGATCGAGACGGTGAGCGCCACGGCGACATCCTCAAGCTACAGCGCCACACCATTGACGGCAAAGAGAGCTTGATCGCCGCCGTCGCCTTCGCCGATCCCGAGGCCGAGGACAAGATCAAGCAAGGGCGCATTAAGTACCTGTCTCCCGCCTTCGGTCCCATCGAGGATGATCGAGGGCGTAAGTTTAGTTTCGCGTTGCGGGAGGCGTCGCTTGTGGCCGCGCCTCATCAGAAGAACCTGTCCCCCGGTGACTCACACGTCCTGGGGGCGGAAACAAAGGAGGGCGACATGCCCGAGCATTACGACAAGGCAGAGATGCCCGAGCACGTCGCCGAGGAGCCCAAGGATCGCCTTGACGTCCTCGAGGCCAAGGTTGAGAAGCTGGCGATGGCGCTTGGTGAGTTGGCGGAGCTCAAGGAGCTCATGGAGAAGGCGCTGGCGGAGATCCCCGAGGAGGACGCCGACGAGGACGCCGCCGAGCCTGAGATGGCCGAGGCCAAGATGGCCGAAGAGGATCCCGCCGTCGTCGCCATGCGCGAGGAGCTTGAGGAGCTGCGCTCCCAGCGAGACAAGGCCGTCTTTGAGCAAGTGCAGCCCTCGAGCCTCACTTGGACTCCCGGCCTGGCCGCGCTCATCTTCAACGTGTGGCGTGAGGACAAGGACCGCGTCGGCGCGATCCTGGCCGACGCGACCCCCGCCGAGGTTGCTCCCGTCGTCAAGGCGTCCGAGCCTGCGCCCTCAAACCCGTGGGCCGTCCGCCTCGGCGAAGTGGCCGCTCCGGTTGAGGCCGAGGCCGTTGCCATGACTGACGACGAGATCGAGGCCAAAGCCATCGAGATGGCCGAGGGCGATCAGATCAAGGCATACGACATCTACAAACAGCTCAAGCGCGCCGCTATGGCTCGCAACGTCTGAGGAGGACAACACCATGAGCAAGACTGACACGATCCTCGCCCCCGCTGGCGAGTCCATTACGCAGTATCGTTTTGTCAAGGTGGCCACCGACGTCGGCGGAAACGCCACCGTTGAAATGGGCGACACCAACGGCGAAAAGTGCATCGGCGTTGCCTGCGCCGCCGCCGCCAGCGGCGAAGAGGTGCTTGTGGCCACCGCTGGCTATGTCCTGGTCGACTTCGCCGAGAACGCGCCGCTGGGCTCCGACATCACCACCGACACCGCTGGCAAGGCGATCTTGGCCGACACCGCCACCCACAACATCCTGGGCTACGCCGCTCCGGAGCCCGTGGACGGCACTTGCGCGCAGATCGCCAGCGGCACCCGTGGCCGCGTCTACCTGTACGCCAACAAGAACGTCCTCGACGTCTGATAACAACGTCTAGCAAAGGAGCATAGACAATGAGCATTCCCTACGCAGTGACAGACGTTGATATCAATCGCGTCTCCAAGTCTTTCGTCCAGTCCAGCCTCGGCTCGTTTGCGATCTCCACAATGCCCAAGGCGTTGTGCCTGGATCGCTTCACCGGCCGCTCCAACAAGACGGACTACGATCTGGCGAGCCTGAGCAACGCTCTCCAGTCGTCCACCAACCTCCGCGACTGGAGCCCCGGCATTGATCCGCCTGCGCCCACGACGCTCGGCGAGTCGGCGGTGAGCTTCACCGTCCGCATCCGCTCCACCTACAGCCTCGTCCGTCCGCTCAAGCGCGGCCAGACGATGGAGCACCGCTTCGCCGATCTGGAGAACAACATCGTCCCGATCCAGCTGAGCAAGGTGTACCAAGCTCACGACGCCGACATCGCGGCCGCGATGGTGAATAGCTCACTCTTCACCGAGATCGCCTTTACGGGTACGAGCGGCGAAGGCTTGGATCAGCCTACCGACTACGCCAACCAGAACCCGATCAAGGACATTGAGAACAACCTCGTCCTCCTCCGCCCCTACAGCAACTTTGCTGGGTTGGAGCTCCGCTGCTACATGAGCGGCAAGGTTGCCTCCGTCCTGGCCACCCACCCCGCCTACACTGGCGGCGGCACTGGCTCGGCGGTGGCGTCTGGCCTCCCCCGCGCCGACTTCATCAACCGCTTCTCAAGCCTCACCGGTTGCAAGACGTATGTCTTTGACAACCCCCCCAACTCGGCCGCCCTCGGCGCCTCGGCCTCCATCGTCGAGACGTTCAACCAAGCCAACAGCTCGGCCGTGTTGTTCTTCGGCCTCTTCGACACCCGCGGCGCGTCCTTCGACTTGCGCTCCCAGGACACCAACGACGCTCCCGACGGCGCGCTCGTGTGGGCTTGCTCCCAGGATCCCAACGTCGCTCAGTACCTTGACGAGCGTAAGCAAGTGCAGGAGTTCTGGGGCCGCGCTGGGTACACCATCTACAGCCCCCGCGGAGCCGCAGCTGGCCCCGCCTCCGATCTCGGCTTTTTCATGAAGGCCGTGACGAGTGGCGCAAGCCTCGGGATCTTCAAGTCCTGATCCGCTTTGACGTGACAACACTCACGTCTCCCAGCTCCTCGGCGCGCCCCCCACTACAGCGCCGAGGAGCCCCCTCCACCGAGGAGGAGGCCAATGGCCACAGTCCAGACATTCGGCGTTGACGCCGACAGGATCCTGGCGAGCCTCCCGCAGATCATCATTGACAGCGGGACGGGCATCCTCCTCACCACGACACGCGCCACGACGCTCATCAACGCGGAGGCGGCGCGTGTCAATGGCCTCATTGACGGGGCTTTCGGCTCAGGGACGAGCGCAGACATCGCCAGCGACGCGACGAGCATTGAGTACATCAACGCTCAACGCCTTGTCGTGGCCGCTTGCATCCCGCCGATCCTCCGCGCCAGTCACCACCCGACGACGATTGACGCCGACACACGAGCGCTCCTCGAGGACTTGTCGGCTCAGCTCGAGCTCCTGATGACAGATCCGGCGCGTGCGCTCGGACGAGTCACCGACACCTCGAGCGTCTCCGCGCCTCGGACGCGCTTTGCCGATCTGGGCCTCTCCACGACGCTCACCGCCAAGAGGGCGCGCCGCCAGTTTGATGGGCGCTCCAACCTCCTCGGCGTGGACGAGGGAGGGTTTGAGTTTTGAGCATCAAGGGTCAAGAGGTGTTTGCACGCGCCCTCTCCAAGCTCCCCTTTGACGTGGACGAGGAGGTTGTCCGCGTCATTGATGAGGCGGTGACGGCGGAGTTTCAGCGCCAGCGCGCCGAGATCCCCTTCTACGAGGGCAAGCCGTACACAGATCGCTACGGCCGCCACGGTGGGCCGCTGCGCAACTCGCTCACGTCCACAACGGACGCCTTCCACCAAGCCGCCGTCGTCGGCAACACGGTGGAGGTGCGGAGCCTCGTGGACTATGCCAAATACAACACGCTCCCTGAGCCGGACGAGCGCGCCGTTGAGCGTGCGCTCCTCGGCCTCCTCATGGATCGCTTGAGGGAGGGCGGCGGACGATGAGCATCGTTGTCAATCAGGGCCACTACACGCTCCTCAAGACGGCCAAGACGGTGATCCGCGACAACTTCAACGCGGTACGCACAATCGTCTCCGGTGAGGGCGTCGACGACTACCTCCCGGACGCACGCCAGGACGGCGCGACGCTCAACGGGCGCAACGTCTACGTCTCTCAAGGCGACAGGATCCCACCACAAGCCACGCAATACGTTCTTCTGGCCGCACGCAAAGTCGGCGAGCCAAGGCGGACGGCCGCGTTGGCGGTGGAGGATCAAGACTTTGAGCTCACCGTGGTGTGTGGCGTCAAAGGCTACGTCCTGGCCGCCAGCGGCTCCGATCCCGCGCCGACGCCCGAGGACGCAGGTTGGCAGACGGCCGGGCTCCTCGAGCAGATCTCGAGCTACTGTCTGCGCCGCTACCTCTGCGCGTCAACCAGCTCCTCCGCCTACAACATCACGCCGCTCGGCTCCGATCCCGTCGCCTACGACAGGAGGGATCCGGCGCGCTACGCCTACACATCACGCTTCACCATCACAATGCGCGTCCTTGACGCCAGGGGGCTTTAATGTCTGAGAGCAAGCTCATCATACCGGCGATTGGCAAAGTCCGCGCCAAAGTCGAAACCACAAGCGGCACCAAAGAGACGCTCCTGGACGGCAACGCCGTCTTCTTTGAGGAGCTCGAGTGGCAGTACGCCAGCGACAACATCCAGCGCATCCCGCTGGCGCCAGAGCGCCACGGCGTCCGCTCGGTGGAGGGGCCCACGAGGATCACTTGGAGCGGCTCGACTGAGATGGCAATGCCCGATCAGTTTGACTCGTCCGACGCTCCGCCACACCCCGACGTGTGGCTCAGGGCGTGCGGCTTCGCACGAGACGACTTCTCGAGCGTCGCTCACGAGGTGGCGCTCTACGTCCTCCAAAGCACGGCGCACGAGAGCATCTCGTTTGAGGCGATGGAGTTTACCGCGGACGGGACGGGTGTTGACTACATCCAAGCCCGAGGCGCTCGTTGTGGCTGGGAGCTGAGCATCGCCGACGGTGAGCGCGTCCGCCTCAACCTCGTCAACGGGTTGGCCACCGAGGCCGCGACGGCCTCACAAACCTATCAAGCCTCCACCGACTCCTCCGCCAACGCTCCCGCGTCCAAGGCCGTCACCTACTACGTTGACAAGCCCTTCGTGGCCAACCGTGGCGCGACGACGGTGGAGTTTGTGGACTTGAGCACCGACGACGTCTATGGCGGCGGGACGCTCGGCTCACCCGGTGGCAACTTCCAGATCATCTCCGCCAGCTTCAACGGCAACATGGAGCCCGAAGAACAACGCGGCCTCGGCGCGCAACGCAACCGCCTGGCGGGAGCTGGGCCAGTCACGGGCACGATCATCATTGAGGAGGGGCTCATCAGTGACGCCAGCGCGTGGGATCCCTACGCCCTGCGCCGCAACGGGACGCCGTTGGAGTTCCGTCTCAAGATCGATCAGACGGACGCGACGGGCGACGACACCTTCTTCGCCGTCAACTGCTACTGCCAGATCGTCGGCGTCAACCACGCCGAGGCTGGCAAGCGTCGTGTGTACGAGCTCGAGGTGGAGATCAAATACCCCGAGGACGCCGCCGACGGGAGCCCCGCCGTGGGTGAGTCGCCGTCTCAGCTGTTTGACTACCAAGCCACGAAAGGGCTTTATGTAGACGTTACCCTGGCAGTAGCAGTTGACGGCGAGATCACCTTCTATCGAGACGCCAGTTGATGAGCTACTTTAAACGCCGTGAGAAGATCTACGCCAGCCTCGACGCCGACAGGGTTGACGAGGCGACATTTACGCCCGAGAGCGCTGAGCATCCGTGCTTCGTCCTCGTCCCCGTCATCACGTTGGCGGGGGCCGAAGCGCTTGCAACGCTCAAGTCTGAGACGCCAGAGGACAACATCGCTGCAATGGCGGCGGGAGCGTCCGTGGTGATCGAGCGCCTCGAGGGCCGCTGGGACTACTACCCAGGAGGCGGCGCGGACTGGCCTCAACGCTGGGCCGACGCGGATCACGACGAGCGGTGTAAAATGGCGCGGGGCTTTGCGGCCGAGGAGCTGGCCAAACTCGCCAGCGCCTCCCAGCGCAAAACCTCGTTGACGGAGGCGGAGCGGGGGGAATCAAAAGGGGCGTCCGCTTGATCAAGGCGGGTGCATCGTCGGCGGTGCCCCGTTGCGTGAGCCCCTTTGTGTTGTGGCAACTCAACCTCCACGCCGACGTTGCGCCGGAGACGGGCGGGTTGCTTCCCTGGCGTCAAGGCGCACTATATGAGCAACCCGCTCGTGAGGTGTTCGCTCAGCGCGCCATCCGCGCCGCCTGGGCCGACTTGAGGGCGCGAGACGCCAAGAAGAAGAGGTGAGCCGTGGCCAATTTCTCGATCATTGCCGACGTGATGGTGCGCGGCCTCGACTCCCTCAAGCGCCTGGCCGGAGCCTCCGAGGAGGTTGCCAACGAAACTGACGAGGCATCCGACGCGCCCGGCCGCTTTGGCAAGGCCAGCGGCCAAGCTGGCCAGGCGGCGGATCGAGCCAGTTTGGACTTGGAGGACGCCGCGCAAAAGTTCCGCGCAATGGGCTCCTCGGGGACGCTGGCGGGTGACACCCTCGAGCGCTTCTCGATCATCACGAGTGGGCCAGTGGGCGCGGCCATCGGCGGCTGGATCATCGGCACAGCGGCGGCCACCGCTGGCTTTCATGCCCTCAAGCTCATCGTCACCGAGGGGATCGCCACAAACCAGCGTTACACCGAGCAGGTGGAGACGCTCACGGGTGAGCTCCACCGCACCGCCGCGATCCTCGGCCAAGTGCTCCTCGACGTCCTCAACTTTGGCGACGCCGTTGAGACGAGCAACACCAAAGTCAAAGCCTTTAACGACGGCATTATCAAGGACTCATCCCAGATCGCGGACGCAATGCGGGACGTGATCTCGTTTGTGCTCAAGGGCGTCAAGGCCATTGGCAACGCCGCGCTCGGGATCCAGGGTTTGTTTAAAGCCGTCGGCATTGCTATTGGAGGCTTCGCCGCGCTGGCCGTCAAGGCGCTCGGCGCGATCCCGGCGCTGGCGCGTGAGATCATGCTGGCCGCCGCTCAAGCGATCCGCGCTGGCCTCGAGGAGCTGGGTGCGCCCTCCGCCGCGCTGGACGCCTTCTTCGGCACCGAGGCGGAGCTCAAGGCAAGGCTCCGAGGTGCGACGGCCTCCGCCGACGTTGCGGCGCGTGAGACACGCGCCATTGTTGCAGGGATGCGCTCGGACTTCGGCGACATCATGGGCAACATGGAGGCGTTTAACAACACGCTGGACAACATCCTGAGCAAGATCAACAGCGCCCGAGGACAAGCGGCGCGGATCAGGATGGATCGTCCTCGAGATGGCGCGAGAGGCGGTGGAGGAGCTGCCGCCGCTGCGCCTGGTGCCGCTCCTGACGAAGAGATGGTGTTTACGGGAGCAGAGGCGGCGGCAACCTTCCAGGGATTGCTTGCTACTGATGAGACTGCCGAGGAGTTCCGAGCCAGAATGAGCGGCTATGGCTCGGCCATTGACGATCTCAAGGCTCAGCTCGAGGCGCTCAACCTCGAGCAACAAGTCTCAAACACTCTCATGTTTGAGGTGGGCAAGGCGTCCGCTCAGCTGGCCGCCGACTCGTTTATGCAGCTCGGGGGATCTGTCGCCTTTGCGATGGGCGAGATGGCGGCGGGGGCGTCCCCCCTCAAAGACTTCGGCGACACAATGGCCGATCTGGCGGGACAGATCGCTGGGAGCTTCGGCCAACTCTTCGTCCAGATGGGCGCGGGCTTCCTCCTCGTCTCTCCCGGCATTGGCGCGGGGCTCATCGCGGCGGGGCTCGGCTTGCAAGTGCTCAGCGGCTTCCTCAGTGGCAAGGGGAGCGGCAACCGAGGAGGAGGAGGTGGGCGGAGCGCCGCCAGCAACGCGGGGCGTGACATTGCGCGGGAGATCTCCCGCTCACTGCGCCCCTCGGGCGACGATGGGCCAGCCGTCACCAATATTGAGGTGGTGATCGGCGGACGCTCGATCCAACCTGAGATGGTGGCGATCATTGACGACATAGCACGCCAGCGCCGCTCGAGGTACTTGGGCCGACGCATGGGGGTTTGAGATGAGCGACTTTACGAGGTGCGCGTTTAGCTTGCCGTATGAGATCACGACGGCGACACAGATCAAGTTGACGCTGGCCAACTCGGCCGTCGGCGCAACGACTGTCACGGCGACGGCGGCGGCGGGGACGTACTATAACGACTTGGACGTGAGCGGCGCGGCAATCGGAGACAACCTGCTCCGTCACCTCCTCGATCAGCTTGAGGCGGCGGAGACGGCGGCGGGGACGGACGGGACCTACACGCTCGTCCTACAGTCTGGAGACTACAAGGGGCGCTACACGATCCAGCGCGCTCAAGGCAACGCGGCCGACAACGTCACCAAGATCGAGATCGTGAGCGGCGGCGAAGTCACGATGGTGACGTTTGGCTACACCTCGGCGACGCCAACGCCAACAAGCGGGACGGCAAACCCAGCCGTGTTTACGGCCACCAACCGAGCGGCGGGACACTGGATCATTGACGACTACCCCGGCCTCTGCGCTGGGGACGAGGAGATCAAAGAGACGACAGTTTTGAGCGCCACGTCTCCCGATGGCACAACGAGCCGAGACACCTATGGGGACGTGACGCGCAAAACCATCATGCTCATGACGCTCCCGGCCGCCTCCGTCTTTCAGTATTGGACGGACGACGCCGACTACGCCTCCGCGCTCGGTTGCGCGACGAGCGATCCCAACGCGAGCCTCGACGAGCTCCGCCGACTGTGGGCGCGGATCTCCCCGGATGTGTACTGTCGGTACACTCCCAACATTGGCTCCATCGCCAACTACGTCCAGCTCCAACCTGGCGCTCGTGACACATGGCTTGCGCGCCTCCCAGCGGAGCGTATCAGCTCCAACCCACTCCTCTACGACGTGACGATCACCGCCTTTGTGGAGGAGTGAGATGGGCCGTTACCTACACGCGATCAAGGTTGAGGGTCTCGGCGACGTGAGCGCCACCACGGCCACCGACAAGCGTTACAGGATCTGCTATGGGCGCGGCCTCATGGACGACGTCTCGAGCGCCGATCCTGACAACCTGCTCATTGACGGGTTGCTCATGTGGCCGAGTGAGTTGAGCGCCGACGTAGACTTCCGTGAGGGGCGCTCAACGCTCTCCTCACAGTCTTTTGCGCTCCGAGCCACCTCAACGACGCGGGGCCTCTTCTATCGCCTCAGACACGCTGTGAGCGCTCGTCTCATTGCGGCCATGACGGCGACGCAAACGACGATAGACGTGGACACGGCAAGCCTCGACGGCGTTTACACGCTTGAGCGTGAGCGCCTCGTCATTGACGGCTCAAGCCAGTCCACGATCACCGGAGGCTACCGCTACAACGTGACGCGGGGGGCGCTGAGCACACTGGCGCTCCCTCATGGCGCGGACACCACCGACGACAAAGAGCTTGTCTCCACGCTGCACACGCTGGCGGGGCGCGTTGTCCAGCTTGTGCGGATCCCGCTGGACACCTCCAATGCCTACACCTCCGAGGAGGTGTTGTGGACGGGCGTGCTCCGAGACGTGGCCACCGCCGACACCGGGTTGACGCTGGACTTGAGCGTGGACTCACTCCTCGGCCTGGTGGAGGATCAACGGATCCTCGTGGATCGCTTCCAAGGTGAGTTAAGCTCCGCCGTCCTCGAGGCCGAGCGGCCGCGCCTTGATCGGCTCAACTTGTCCATCGTCGCCGAGCGTGCGCCAGCGGCGGGATCTGGCGTGAGCTCCGATCCCGCTCAAGCCCTGTTTATGGTGGCCGGGGACTTTGTGGCGCGTGGCACTTACGAGACAATCGACAGGGGCGCGGCGCTACAGGTGAGCGTCCTGGCCGACTCTCAGGTGTTTGCGGGTAAGCCACTACCGGACGATCTCGGCGTCTACACCAAGGTCCCGTGTCGGGAGGTGTTCACCACCCGCGCCGACGCGCCCTCCAACGTGGACTTGGGCTCCGCCGCCGACAACACCCTCCCGCTCTCCAAGCACCCCGGAAAGCTCATTTTGCAGCTCCTCACCTCGACGCTCAACGACGACGCCGCTGGGAGCAACGGGAGTTATGACACCGGGATCAATGCGCTGGCGGGGCGGATCCCCGCGTCTCTCGTGGACACCACGGGGATCATTGAGTGGGGAGACGAGGTTGGCGTCCGCTTCGACTCGCTTTACCTCGGCGTGGAGGAGGGAGGGCGCGGCCTCGGCGAAGTGATCCGAGAGCTTCTCACACCCCTCCTCTCGGCGCTCGTGGCCACCCGTGACGGCAAGCTCACAATCGTGCGCCTCCGCGACGCGGCCGAGTACGACAACACCACGACGCTCACCCAGTCACAGATCCGAGCGGCGCGGATCACGCACACACGCCAGCTCACCGACGCGATTGACAGGATCTCCCTCGAGTACAACGCGGAGCCGGGGCTTGACGCCGACGTCATCAACGCGACGGACACGATCAAATACAAGCGCCAACCTCCTGGCGAGTCCTCGAGCTTGGCGCTCCGCCTGGCCGGAGTGCGGCGGCGGGACATTGCCACCCAAGTGGTACAAACCATCATCCAGCGCTACCACGATCCAATCCCGGTGTTCTTCGTCGAGGTGCTCCCGACGGTGGAGCTGGAGCTCGGCGACATTGTCCGAGTGACCCACGACAAGCTCCCAGCGGGTGACGGGACGAGGGGGCGGACGAGCGCGGCCATGCTCGTGATCTCGAGGCGGGAGGCTTTCAGCGGCAACCCCGGCGAAGTGGGCGATCACGTCTTCGACTATGGCTTGATGGACGTGACGCTCATCCACCCTCGAGACGGTTGGATTGCGCCCTCGGGAGTTGTGCAAGCGAGCCCAGCGCCGACAACGACGGTGTTTGAGATCGGCGACAACGACTTCACTGAGAGCGGCTCAGGGCCTCTCAGCAAGGACATCAACGGCTTCGCCGTCGGCGACTACATCGACATCATGGACGAGTTTGGGACGGCCCAGGACACTGGCCTCAAGATCACCGCGATCAGCAACAATGAGATCACCGTCACGCCTCCGGCCTCGGCCGCGCCCTCGGCGGGTGACATCGTGCGCCCCTCGGCCTATGCTCAGGTGGTGACGTCGCAGAAAGACGACTGGGTGTTTGTCGCCAACGCCTCGGAGCAGCTGGGGAGCGACGATCCGAAGACTTACAGGAGCTGAGCCGTGGCCTTTAAGAAGCTGGACAGTGACGCCGTGAGCTCAACGCTGAGCCGTCCCGTGGACGCCTTTGTGTGTCAACAGATGGACGCCAACGTCCGAGAGGCGCACGCTGAGCGGGGCCGCGGCGCGGGTAAGTCCTACGGCTCCGACAAGCGGCCGACGCTGGCCAGCGCCAACGTCTCATGTGTCCCGCTCTCGCCGTGGGCTGTGTCGCCGTCCTGCACTGAGATCACTTGCAAGCTCCGAGGGCTTGCCACCTCGGACGGCGCGGGAGGCATTGCGCTCAACGTCCGGCTCATGGCTCAAACCCTCGGCGGCGTCGTCTATGACGACTTGAGCAACGCGACGATCTTGGACAGTGCCAGCGAGCAAGAGAAGGAGCTCACGCTGGACGCCACACCATTCCAAGGTGAGACGGTGATCGTGTGGCTCGTGTTTCAGTCGGAGCTTATCACCACCTCCACCGCCTCCGACGATCGGCACAACACGGATCTCGACGACTTCAATTATGTGATCAACCTCGGCAACACCATCAACGGCACTTATGACGACACAAAGCGTTGGCAAGTGACGTTTTCCGAGGACTCCACCGGGAGCTCCCCCGCCGAGCCCTACGCCTATCCTGGGCCGTCAATGATCGTCCACGATGAGGGGAACGATCATGTGTTTGTTCTCCCCCGCCTGGACGGGAGGCTCAACGACTACGCCAAGTTCCGCGTCACCATCACGGAGATCGGCCGCTTCCTCCTCTACGGGTGGAGCCTCACCGAGACGACGCTCACCGAGCCAGCGCCGCTCACCGACGCGCTGCGCCCCGCGATGGTGCCGAGAGCGCGCACCTACTCCGAGATCTACCGCCGAGAGCGCGCCCTCGTGGCCGAGCGGACACGGGTTGTCCACGTTGGAGGCTCCGACGACTTTGAGGCCACCGGGAGGCGCTGGGGACTGGGTGAGTTGTCCGATCCTGGCGGCACTGCGCACGAGGCATATCAAGCCCTCGGCGGGGAGCTGCCGACGTACAGAGTGGACAGCGCCACGGCCACCCTCGTCTATCGTCGCCGTTATAGGGCGCTGGCGCTCGTGGCAGGTGTCACCGTTGACACCTCGTTGAGCCACTTCCAGATCACCGCCGAGGTGACGATCACCGATCTCGGCACTGGCAACACTCACCAACCGACGCCGACGGGTGCCACCATTGAGCTCACGCCGCTCGGCGCAGTGTTCCCAGACATCGCCAACGCCAGCGGGGATCGCTTGTGGGTGGACTTCTCGGATAGTCAACACCTTGACGGGACGTGGAGCTACGCCGACGTGGTAAACGGCAAGCACGGGCTCCGCCTCTTGGATCTCACCTTTGAGGAGGCAAGCCCAGCGGCCTCCACCTCGGCGCGTGTGATCCAGATCCAAGTCACGGACGACACCACCGAGGCGGGTGGAGACTACCTGGCGGCGGGGCTCAAGCTCTACTTCCCGGCCATGACTCTACTCATTGACGAGGGCTTCTAATGGCGATCCAAAACCGCACATTTTTCCGCGTCATTGGGGGCGTCGCCGACGAGGCGGGAGCCTCCCAGATCAGCGTCTCCGACGGCGTCAACATCATCGGCGGCGGCGCAGTCCACGAGCAAGAGATCCTCCTCGAGAACAGCATCCACGTCTACACCACCGCCAACCGCCGCCAGCTCCTCGACACTTGGAGTATCGGTGTAACCTCCGACTCCACCTCCAAGTATGTCTACAAAGAGGCCACCGCCGCCGTCGTGTCCTTCGCCGTGGCGCTCGAGTCCCCGGCGCTCGTCGGCGTGGAGCGCCAGTCCGTGACGTGGCCGGCGCGCTACCAGGGGCGGATCAAGGTGGACGTGAGGCGGACGGACACGGGCGCGTCTCTCAGCGCCTACACCGGGAGCAACCAAGCGAGCCCCACGACGGAGAGCCAGACTCAAACGTGGAGCACCGTCCAAGACGTTTACCTCCAAATTTCTCTCGCTCCCGTGGCCAACACCACCGACGCGATCTTGTGGGGCTTTCGCGCCCTCGAGGATCAGACGTCGCTTTGACGGTATGGTTGCGCCCTCTCACTGTTGCGTTACATTAAACCCGACTTGAGGGACACACCCTCACCGCGTTAAGCGGTACACACAAGGAGGCCGGATCATGGCCAGAGTCATTGCTCACATCGTCCCCAATGCGCTGGGGATGGCACAAAGCGTCGTTGACGTCACCACCGCCGACGGCGAAGTGTTGGCCGCTGGCACGAGGAAGTACCTCCTCGTCCAGAACATCGGCTCAAACACCATCTACCTCACCTTTGACGGCGACACCGCCAGCGCCACGACGGGCTTTAAGCTCACCGCTGGCAAGGCGTTGGAGTTTGACACCTCCGTCCCGACTGGCCAGATCCGAGGGATCGCGGACACGGCGACGACTAAGCTGGCCATTCTCCAAGGGTGAGGTGAGATCATGGGACTTCTAGACTTCGGCGCAGTGGCCGAGGGGGGCGTCAAAGGCCCTTACACTGACTATGACACCGCCCTCACCGCGCTCCGAGCGGACGCGGGGGCGAATGACGGCGACGCCTACCAGCTCGACAGCGGCCAACTCTTCGCGGCGTACACGAGCGAGGGGCCGGGGATCTTGATCCCGTCGGATCTCTATCCTCAGATCGATGCATATGTGAGCAACGCCACAGGGATCGCACACCAGACAACGGCGGACACTCAGGCGGATCTTGTGGCTCGCGGGTGGACTACCACGACAAGAGGCAGCGGCACGATCACCGGAGGTGACGGCTCGCCTTTCAGGCTCGACACCGTGACAGGCAACGCCACGGGGGCATCCATTGTCTTTCTGCCCACGACTAACGCAACGCACAGTTTGATGCTCATCAAGATCCAACCGATCTCAGGCACGAGCACCGCAATCACACGACTGCGGATCTATACGGGTACACACTACTTTCAGATCAGCTGCACCGATGGAGTCCTCGGGCAGTTTGACACCTATCAATTCTCCACGAGCGGCCCTGTGCCGGAGACGCTGGGCCAGTTTACCGACACGACCGCGCAGTGGTATTTGATGCTCTACAACAACACCAACACCAACAG
>BCSF01000477.1_pt1 | contig 15466 bp, 9 predicted proteins | sample 1016431 | NCBI WGS metagenome assembly BCSF01 (sample SAMD00045685;SAMD00045686;SAMD00045687;SAMD00045688;SAMD00045689;SAMD00045690;SAMD00045691;SAMD00045692;SAMD00045684;SAMD00045690;SAMD00045691;SAMD00045692;SAMD00045684;SAMD00045685;SAMD00045686;SAMD00045687;SAMD00045688;SAMD00045689, study...
AAATAGAACGATGTTTCATGGTGGATTAAGAATCAAGTTTTCATGATGTAGCAAAGGGCGTAGTACGGAGGACGGTTATCGAAGCTCGATCCGCTGCCCGTTGACCCGGTGTTGCTTCCACCACCCGAAGTAGTGTTGGGAGCTGAACCGCCAGTGTTGCTACCTCCACTGGAGGTGGTGTTTGCGCCAGCGTTTCCGGTGTTACCACCACCACTTGTATTGGTGTTAGACGCCGCGTTGCCGGTGCCGAAGCTGTGGCTGTGGTTGCCAGTGTTGGAACTGCCGTAGTTGACACCAGAGCCATAGTCACAGTTCTTGTTAATACCTACACGCGTACAGTTGCGACCATCAGTAGCGTTAGGAATGTAGGTGTTATGACTGTGACCACCTGTGTTGCTCGTACCACCGTTGTGGGAGTGAGCGTTCATGTTGTGGTTGTGATTCGGCGTACTGTGAGAGTGCGCGTTCACACCATGACTATGGTTAGGAGTCGAGTGGGTGTGGTTATTAACTGTGTGACTGTGGTTCGGCGTCGAGTGCGAGTGACTCGGCAGGTTGCCGGTTGCAAGTGTTGTGGTGTTATTACCACCCGTGTCATTGATCGAGTAAGCACTTCCAGTACCTGCACCGACAACAAAGCGGTTACGGAGGTCAGGAGTGCTGTTGCTGCCATTACACAGAACGTATCCACTAGGAATCGCTGCAACTGAGCCAGACCAGATAAAGATTGCGCCAGAAGGCACAGAGTTGATTGGCGGCAGCAGTGATGAGGAAATAGTTCCAGCGTTCAGGTTGCTGGCGTTCCGATAGAAGTTGGCAGACTCACCATCAAGCAGGTCAGCATCGAGACCAGAACCACTTCCATCAACAGTCTTAATTGCATTGAGGATCTCAGTAGCGGTTTGGTCAGCAGTTGCACCGGATTCAATACCGTTCAGTTTGCTGTGATCAGCATCGGTAAAGACGTTTGAATCAGAGGCAGATTCAACCAAGGTGCGAATCTCAGCAGCAGTCTGATCGGCAGTAGCGCCAGACTCAATACCGTCGAGCTTGGTGCCATCAGCAGCAACATCACGGCCATCAACAGTGCCAGCAACAGAGATGTTCGTAGAAACATCAAGACGACCAGCGACTCGTGCGCCGCTTGCGTCAACAATCAATCTGGCAGTGCCACCACGGGTGACAGTGATGTCGCCATTGGCAGCCACAGAAGCACTAGAAGTGCCGTTGGTGATAGCAGTGCTGTCGATTGCAGAGGTTGTAGCTGCGGTCACAAGACCTTCAGCATTAACAGTGATGACAGGCAGAGCAGTGCTAGAGCCATAAGTACCTGCGCTCACACCAGAGGCAGGCATGTTGTCGAGGTCTTCCCGCAGAAGGGGACGACCACCAGCAGTAGATCCGTCGTGGACTACCGCAGTATCTTTAGTTGTATCGATCGTGACTTCACCCTCAGCACCTGTAAAAGAGCTGTGCTGGGAGGATGTGCCACGGCGGAGTTTAAGTAGTTTTGCCATTACAGAGTGCCGAAGTCAATAGAAAGGTTTGAACCGTCAACAGTTCCCACAGTGATATTTGGAGTGCCAGAAAGACCAGTTGCGTTGCCAGTAAGTGCACCGACAAACGAGTTAGCAGTAAACGTACCACCGTTGGTGATGTTCCTGTTTGATGCGTTCAGGTTTCCGCCAAGTACAGGGTTTGTATCAGCAGAAACAGAGGCGATACCAGGAGCAATGCCAACAAAAGTAGAACCGCTGTAATAGTTCAGCGTGTTAGCAGTGGTGTTGTACCAGAGGTCACCAGCAGACGGGCTGCTAGGCGTACCAGCCTGAATGACATATTCCTGTGCATAACGATTGACATCAGCGATAGATGCGCCGACTGTATTTACGTTGGCAATAGAACCAGCAACGGTCGTAACATTTGCATTGTTGTTAGCGACAGTAGTTACGTTGCCAGAAATACCAGCAACAGTAGTTACGTTCGGAGCAACACCAGCAACTGTAGTGACATTGCTTGCAATGCCTGACACTGTGGTCACATTGCTATCAATGCCTGCAACAGTAGTTACATCACTATCAACAGCAGCAACCTTAGTTACATTGGCGTTATTACCAGCAACAGTATTGATATTGGTAGCGTTACCTGCAACAGCAGTTACGTTGGCATTATTTCCTGCAACAGTCGTTACGTTGGCTGCAATACCAGCAACAGTCGTTACGTTTGCAGAGATACCAGCAACGGTGTTTACGTTGGTAGTATTTCCAGCAACAGTGTTGACACTGGTGATGTTGTTTTCAACAGCCTGAATATCAGAGATATTGTCTGCACAGGTCTCCAAAGCACCGCCAGTCTGACCAGTCACCAGGGCATCAGCCACGGATCCGAGGTCACTGGTGGTAGACATGTCATTAGCAACAACAGCGATGTCGTTGAGCTGTGACGAGTCAGGAGTGATCTTGTCAAACGAACTGCCGTTGTACGCCTTCATGACGTTCTGGGCAGTGTTGTAGTACAGGTCACCCTCTTGGACGTTGCCGCCCGTTCCACGTGTTGTGGGGTCTTGTGCGCTTACCTGATAAACATCAGCGAAGTTAGCGACACTGTTGATATTGGTAGCAGCGACGTTCACCGAGTTGATGTTCGTAGCAACCGTATTGACGTTGGTTGCAGGAGCAGTCAGACGGTGGAACGCATAGGTATGCAGCGTGCTGGTGGTTTCAACCAACATGCCAAAACCAGCAGTCAGCACCTGGGTGCCAACACCAGTGATGGTTACTGTGTTTCCTGTTCCAGCTCCGTTGGCAATCGTGACTGAGCCCGAGCTAGGAGTACGAGCTGTACCAATAGCAGACACACTGACGATAGTACCTGCACCGTTATTAACATCAGGGTTAAGAGCCGGGAAACTGGTTTCGTTAGCAATAGGAACGAATCCACCAACCTCTTCCACAAGGTCAATAATACGTGCATCAATAGCTCCAGTAGTTGCAATCTTTGCGTCACCAGCAGACCAAGCCACACCAGAGGTAATGGTCTCAGTGCTGTCCTGACGGAAGTAGCGACCGTCACTAGCAGAGGTCGTGAAGAACGACGTGTCGTTAGGAGTAGATGCAGCTTGCTCGCTGTTAGTTACAACAGCAGCACCATTCATCTTGGCGACAGTGATCTCACCGTCGTTGATCTTGTCAACGGTTACAGCGTTATTGGCAAGCTTGCCGTAGTAACACCAGAGTTTGCCAACTTGCCAGTAGTGACAGAGCCGGTAGCCAGTTTTGCTGTAGTGATGTTGCCGTCAACAATCTTGTCAGTGCTAACGGAGTTGTTAGCAATGGCAGGACCATCAACTGCGTTGTTATCCAGCTCAGTAGCGCCAACAGCGTTGGCAGCAATCTTTGCTCGGGTAACAGCGTCAGCAGCAATAGCGGCAGTGACGACAGCATTATCAGCAATCTTGGCTGATGTAACAGCGTCATCAATAATCTTGGCAGTAGTAACAGAGTCGAGGGCCAGCTCTAACTGAGTTACAGCTCCAGAAGCAATCTTCGAGGTCGTGACTGCATCATTAGCAATCTTGGCTTCGACTACTGAACCAGTAGCCAGTTTGGCCGTAGCCACCTGACCATCACCGATGTCAGCAGTGCTGATCGTACCGTCAGCAATCTTGGCCGAGGTCACAGCAGAGTCAGCGATCTTTGCGCTGGTTACTGCATCGCCTGCAATCTTTGCCGTAGTTACCGCAGAGTCAGCCACCTTGGCGGTGGTGACATTCGCATCGGCAATCTTTGCAGTGGTGACATTCGCGTCAAGGATCTTGGCAGTCGTGACGTTGTTGTCAGCAATCTTGTTAGTCGTTACAGCGCCGTTGCTGATCTTCGATTCGACAACAGCATCGGTAGCGATCTTGTCGCCAGTGACGGCTGAGTTTGCCAAGTCAGCAGTAGCAATACCACCATCAGCAATCTTTGCTGAGGTAACAGAGCTATCTGCCAGCTTTGCAGTGGTAACTGCTGCATCAGTGATCTTGTCAGTGGTGACAGCGTTGGTAGCAAGCTGAGCATTAGTGATAGTCAGGTTGGCGATCTTGGTCGCAGTTACAGCACCATCACGCAGCTTGTCTGTAGACACAGCTTCGTTAGACAGACCAGTTTCGCTAATCAGCTCCTGGTCAGCCATCAAGAGCTGCTCTAGGTTTTCGTTAATTTCATTTGCCTTTAGAGCAGAGCCCGAAGCGAAAGTGAATCGGGCTGCATCTACATCGGTATCACGGAAGATACGGATCTTGACCCCTTGAGCAGGAGCCGTGTTGAACCGAATAGTTGTGGCGTTCTGAAAGGTATATGCAGTTGTAAGCACGTGGTCAAGAGTTACCTTGACGTCGGCTTCTTTGAGATATGAAAATGTGACAGAGTAATCGCGGGTGGAACCATTACCTGTAAAAGGATGTTCGGTTGTAATTGAGGTCGCCATTACTTGAGTATTCTAAGAACTGGTTCTAATTCACCGTAAGTTGTTTGTCGTTGGCTTTGCCTGTTTTCAATGCGATCTGCACGTGACTCAGCAATAGCTGCACGTACATCAGCATCAGCACGTATCGTTGCCCAAGCTCTCTTACGAGCCCGGTTAAAGATCTCGCCAATACGTTTAGTGTGGTAGTAAGCCTTCATCGGCTCATAGTCACGGTTACCAGAAACGCGATCTTTTTCCATCTTGCGAATACTTGCTTGGATTCGTGGATCAGCAGCAAGCTCATTTAGTTGTGCTTCTAGGTTCTGATCACCAATGGCTTTCATGAACTTAGATCTGACACCAGGAAGTTTGGAAAGATCAGTATTGTCTGGTGCGTAATACACAGACAGACGTGTGTCGTATCCGCTGCGGAACAGCAGCTTTCTTCCAGGACCCTGATCCAAGTTAAATTGGACAGGAGAGAACATGTTCCAAGCACGTGTGATGAAGTCGTAATCCTTGATAGGTTGACCATTCAACATGTCGTACTTAATAGGCAATGCCTCATCAGTAAGTTTTTCTGTAAGAAGGTTTCTGTTGCGGATAGAATCAGCGATACCAGTGTCCAGCTCACGCATATAAGGGGTAAACAGCTTGCCAATCTCATTCCTCATAGAGGACATAGGCAAGGTGTTATTCATCAGGCTGGCAATGATTCGGTTGTGTTGACCAGGTTGACCAGAGAAGAGGTCGACGAACTGTTGCAGACCAGCCAGGTAGCTCTTGCTAGCTGCGCTTTGTCCAACGACAAGTGCAAGCTTTTGTAGCTGACCTTCAGTCCACTCATCACCCATCAACAGGCTGTGATCACCAATGTTGGAGATAGTTGCCATGATTTGGTTGAAGGGTTCAAACGCTTCGTACCCAACCTGCACGCCACCAAGAGTGAACGTACGAGGTTTCCAACCTGCATCAATCCAGGACTGACGCATTTGCCTGTCAGTCGGACCATCACCTGTCATGTTGCCAGACATCCACATCATGGATGCCATAGTCACAACAGCAGAACCAATAGCAAGGCGTCCGTTTTGTAGAGCCTTAGCGTTCTGTAGTTCCTCAAACGTACTAATACCGTACTTAGTTAGGTTGCCAGCTTCAAGATCTTTGACGCCTGCAAAGGCAATGTCATTGAACTCTTTGACCAAGAAGTTAAATCCTGGAGTGTACTTTGCAGTAAGTTCCAGACCGTTCACACCAGTACGTGCAAACAGGAAGAACGGCTTAGCCCAGGGGTTCTGGTTGAACAGAGTCTCCAGACCCTTAGAGAAGCCCTCCAAGTCTTTAGTCAGAGTAGATTCACGCTTTGCATATTTGACGGCTTCATCAATAATGTTGCCATCTTCATCGAGGATCTGTTTAGCAAACTTATCTTCTGCTTTCTTCAGGATTGCAGGAGTGATCTCAGTGATGTCACCTTTGCTTGCCATTTCAAGTGCTTCACGCATAGCGCGTTCACGCATCTTGCCGCGAGCAAGGATGTGACCAAACACATCATCAGTCGCTGCCATAATCTTTGTAGAGTATGTCAGGAAGTTGTTGTCGTTCATGCTCCGAGCCATGTTGGCAAAACGGAACACAGCTTGATCAGCAGCAGTACCGCGCTTCTCAGCCCAGTCTCCATACATTTTCCACTGTTGATCTGCCTTAGTCCTCTCTACATATCGAGATTGGATAGTGGCAATATCACCAGAGAAGTAACCATCAAGTTTCTTACGGAATAGCGTAAAAGCCTCAGGCAACATACCCATCATTCCGTTCAGAGCAGCCAGTGATGCCTTACGTGTGACGACGTCACCAGCAAAGGTTGCTCCAAGAGCAGTAGCCATAGGCCGCAAGAACGTGGCAGAGGCAGTACCCATAATTGCCCTGATAGGCGTCTTGGGTCCGCTCAGGACGCTATGGATCATCACACCTTCAAGCTCTCTGATTAGCTCACCTGTTTGTTTCTTACCGTCCAGCATCCCTCCGCGCAGTTTCTTGCGGAAGAAGTTGTCCAGATCATTCAGGTTCGTGACGTCATCGAGCATAGAAGCGACTTCCATGTACGCCTTGAACAGCTCGTTGTCTCCGGTCTCACCAGCCATTTGGAAGGCGGTACGGAAAGCATCAATAGATTTCTCAACGTCCTCATATACGGCTTTTTCAAAGTCAGCCTTCTTAGGCAGACCATCAACACCTTTGACGGAGTTCAGGTCATAACCAGCGAAGTATCGAGATTGCTTGGTGATTGCAACCAGCGAGGCAAACTTATCGAACAACGCTTTTGCAGGTCCATCAGTATCCCCGAGGTCGTACAGGTTTTGCAGCTCACGGCCAGCAACACCTAGATCTCGGATCTCTTTCAGCAGCGACCCTTTAAGCAGGTCAGCCGCGGGGATCATGTTGGGATCCATGATCTCGATCTCTTCATAGCTGCCGTCTTCAAGCTGCACCCTGCGCTTGATGCCCTGCTTGTAGAGGTCATCAGCCCACTCACGGGGCGTCAGGTCTGTATTCAGACGACCCTCGAACATCTCCTTCATGGAGGCAGTCGAGTCAGCCCATACGTCATGCAGAGGCACACCCATCTTCTGGGCTTTAGCTACCTCTCTCTGCACATAGTCAGTAGAGGCAAACTCTTCCATGATCCGCTTGACCTCCTTAGGGGCCAGGTCCACGTTGCCCTTACCGATACGGTCCAACTCGATAGGTCGAGTCAGTGAGTCAGTAGAGCCGCCTTCTGCACCCAGCTCATTGCGGGTACGAGACAGTTGTTTATTGACGTCACCAGCAGAAGCTGTGGACGTAGGTGAACCTTGCGGTGGGTCAGCTACAGGCTTGTTGGCATGACCACGGAACGCTTCAGGTGATTCAGCCACCTCATCGATGCCTTTGGCAACGGTCTGTTCTTCAACGCTTTTGACACGCTTCACTACCTCGTCAGAACCCTTCAGACCTTTAAGGCCAATAACGAGTCCATCCATAACGGCACCGATACCCATACCCTCCACGACGTTCTTCAACGTCTTCATGGCCGGGTGATCAGTGTCTTTGGTTGCAAGTGGAGTTCTGAGCTGAGGGAAGTGCTCAGCAATAACTGCCGAAGCGTTCTCCTCTTGTGAGCCTGATGCAATCAAGTCGACCTTGGCACCCACCAGGGCACCTCGACCGATAGATCCAAGCTTGGTTGTTGCACTAGCCACCTTGCCGATGCGAGCACCAGGAATGGGGACAAAAGCAAGGGTGCCGTAGTTGACCAGTGTCTTAAGGACACCGCCCCACCATGTACGTGTCTCAATAGGGTTTTCAAAAGCACCGAAGATGTCAGTGTCAGGGCGATAGTCTTCACCACCAACATCTTCACCACGAGCCATATCGATAGCACGCTCAGGAAGAGTCACAAGGTCGGAGCCTGTTTGTTGCAGGCCACCGACTAATGCACTACCAATCTCACGGGCAACGTCACCGATGTCACTAAACTCATCCTCTTCTTGTTGAGGCTGTTCTTGGACTGGTGGTCGTTCTAGTGCCTCGTTATGTTCTTCGTATTCTTTGAGCCTTGCTTCATACTTATCCGCTAGGCTCTCTTCAGGTGGGGAAGTGATTTCATCCATAGTTAGTTCGGTTTCAGTGTTGCCGCAGCAACTCCTGGGAGCAACGTGTGTACTTGTCTGTAATGCGGCAAGCCCCTAGCGGCAGCCACCATTCTTTGCAGTTGATCTGGCGGCAGGTTTTTAAGCCCAATCCACTCCGCAGAGAGGCCAGCTACTGAACCACCATTCATTGCTTGCACACGAACTGCTGCTCTAGTTAAAGCAAACAGGTCCTGTGTTTTTTCATCAAACGTTTGGCTGTCGTCAAGGCCAAGCAAGTTGGCAGTTTCTAAGAACGTAGTTCCAATAAACTGGTAACGACCGACAGCATGGATAGTACCTTCGGCATGTCGTTGTTTGATTTCGCCAAGCGTCATAGACGTGATTGGCTTATCTAAGTCAGTAGTACTGTTGCCACTGCCAATAGCAGTGTGTCCGCCGTCAGTACCACCACGATTAAATGCTTCGTAGCCACCGTAAGAACGGGACTCAACAGAAGCAATGGAATCCAAGAACCAGTTCGCTTCAGCACTGCTAGTAGCAGCCCTTAGTTCACGAGATCCGGTTTTATGGAATTGGAGCAGGCGTCGAGACTCGGTAGACATCGCATCGAGTTCTGCAATAGTTTTGGGAGGGTTGAACTCCTCGAAGCCGTATCCTCTGAGGTTAGTGTTAATAAGCTTATAGACATCAACCCCATGGCTATCGGCAAGCTCACGCCAAAATTCTGGAATACCCGTCCTAGCTTTAAGAGAATCATTTAATTGTTTTACTTGATCGTCTACACCTTCTATCTTTGTGTCGAGAGAGACTGTGCCCGCTTCAATTCTGCGGTTCACATCTGCAAACATCTTCAAGTTATCTGTTTGATACTTGAACTCAGGCCGCTGAAAGAAGCCACCTGATTTCTTCTTAAACTCTTCAGGGATACGTTCAAGAGTCGCTTTGATTGCCATTTCATGGGCAATGGAAGGCGGGTGTGGAGGATCTGCTTCCCTGAACTGTTTGTAAAGAGCGCGATAGTGAGCTGATGCATTGTCTACGCCATAGCGATTATGCAAGCTGTCGTACTCAAAGACTTGCGTTTCATCCTTGACAGCAGCTTCAATATCGCCAAGTGCTGACTCAAGAAGAGCCTCTGGAGGATGTATTTTGTCGTCCTTCAGTACTTTATCTGCATAGTCAACACGAGTCTCGAAGTCGTTAATACGATCTACTAACTTTTGAGGAACTGGGATACCAGCATCAAGACGTCGATCAATCTCCTCGACCGTCATCTTGTCGTCATACTGTTCGTTGGTTTGGAAACCTTCTATCAATCCATAGTTCTTTTTGTCAAAGAGCCTAAGATCACCCCAGATCTCGTTATACGCTTTCTGAGAACGATCACTGTTCCTCCAAAGATCTACTCTTTTAAGTACTTCGAACCTATCCTGGTCATTGATTTGATTGATCAAGCGCGTAGTTTTTTGCGACTGAGCAGCAATAGCTGCCTGCTCAAGCAAAGCAAAGTCATTAGCGCGTGCCACCCTCAGCTTCTTGGTAGAGCCGTCACGCAGGGTGACCTCAGAATCCAAAGCAGAAAGGAAAGCACCTGGATCGATTGAGCCGTTACCAAGGCCAGTACGGATAAGGTCAGTAGCCTCTGCAAAAGCAAGGGCACTATTACCACCAAACTGTCCTTTGTATTGGTCAACCCATCCCATCAGGTTGGTCGCTATCTGATCAGGATCTGCATTGACAAACGTTGAATACAGGACTGTTTTACGCTCAGTCTCACGTTGCTCTTGGAAAAGCTTTGCTTGACGGTTTGCGTATGCAAGTTGTTCACCTTGTTCAAACTTCCGCATTGACGGAAACAAGTGCTCATGCAACAGCAAAGGGTTTAATTCCTTGTACTGACTCATGTATTCTTCACGGATCTGCTGCTCAATAGCAGCGCGTTGACGTGGGTCAGACGTTTCGTTCAGACCCAGCTCTTGTCCCCGGCTTGTGTAGTGAGCGCCGTAGCTGACACCTGCTTGTTGCAGCATGGCCTTTGCGTACCCGTACGCTTTCCAGCCAGAAAGCTGACGCAGCCCTTCAGCTACGAACGTATCGCCACCACCCTGTTCATATTCACCAGCAGCTTGATCGGCTGCTGCACGGGCTTCGCCCAGGGCCGCTTCCTGCTCCCTGAACTGGGCTTGCTCTTCTTCGCTAGCACCGTTGAACCAGTACTCGCGCATACCTTCGAGCATCTGCTTTTCGTTCTCTTTCTTCTGTCGTTCGATAAGCATCGAAGACAGGGAGTCGGAAAACTTAGCTAAGCCTTCAGCGGCTTGAGATACTTCGAGAGCAGCTTGTCTGTCACGTTGCAGAATTGCATCGCTTTGACGCTCAAGCTGCCTTGTACGTTGTTCATTTAGTTGTTGTAGTTCGCTAGAACCAAGGTCTACTTGGGCCGCTTGAAACTGACCACCCTGGTTAAATGATTGAAAGGAAGTGGTCATGGATTAAATAGTCCGTAGTTGCCAGCGGAGAAGTCAAAGTTCATGCCTGAAGTTAAAGGCGATGCCCCTTGGAAGAATCCGGTAGGCGCTTGCATGTTTAGGTTGTAATCAAATGGCTGACTGTAAAAATCCATGCCACTTGTTTTCAAGTCGATGCCGTCACCAAAACCACCCATGTCTCCAACGTTAGGTGCTTTGAGTGAGTTGTAAGTAGAGAAGCCACTGCTGACTGCACTTGCCATGCCGCCGATAAACGCCAGGTTGGCCGCAGTCATATCTACATTTGGCTTGACAGGTGGTACGCCAGGTTGTGGTTTGAACTGCACCTTGGAGTAAGCACCTCTATTAGTAGTACGAAGCTTCTCTCTAATACCTTCGACTCGGCTCTGGTAACTCTCGTGAGCACGTATCAGATTAGAAGCAACCATTGCTTGATCTCTGCCGTACTTGGCTAGGTCACGTGCCTCACGTCGTTGTGCGGTCTTACCTGAACCGACATATCTCATGTTCTCCATGACCCTGGCAAAGGCATCCAAAGCAGCACTATCGGCTTGCTTGAATAGATCATTCAAACGACTTTGCTCGTCTGCATAAGCACGACTAGCCGACAAGACATTTTCTTGAACGGTGGTGTCGTACTCGGCAAGCTTCGTGCCATACATGGCGCGTTGCCCGTCCCAGTTGATTCGGCGTATCTGTAATTTTCTTTTGTAGTTGTTGACTTCAGCAGTTTTCTGGTCGGCAGCAGACTTAAGACCGCCGAAGGCTTGCGCTGCTCCGCCGATGCCTGCTGTCACTCCAAGTGTTACTGGATCGCACACGGCAAAATTCTATAAAGGTTAAATTGTTAGGACCGTAAGTAACTTCACGCAGGAACTTAAATCCAAGAAAACGAAGGAGCTTGAGATGGGCAGTGTTGCGCTTGTCAACAATGTTCCACAGCAACTTCTCTGGTCGACTGTCGATGAAACGTTTGCACTTACGTGCGAATGACATCGGATGCTTATGTATCTCAGGAGTGCATAACATCCAGATCCCGTTCTCGGGACCTATACCAAAGGCTGCACCCCACTTATTGTCAGGTGTCAGCCATGCTCCTGAGTAGCCGATAGAAGCGCCTGTAAGGAGGCTGTAGAAGGGATTGTGACCATGACCCTCAGTTACCTCCCTATAGTCGTCAGGGCGTAAATTAGAGGCCACTTCCATAGCGACCTCTTTAGTGAGTGGATAAATGTACTTAGACATTCTTGTAGTATTTGGGGGAGTAATCACCCTCCCAAGTCAAAGAAATAAGTGTTGCCGGAAGAGGCGAAGTAGATTTGATAGATAAGCTAAAGTTATTGTTCTTTTCATATACAGGCACAGTGCCGATATACTCATCTTCTACTTGCACATCAGCAACTAAGTACTGGTTGTAAGTACTAGAAGTAAAGTCATCCACGTAGTCTGTCTTGCCAGTTCTTTTGACAGTTGTTTCATACTGACCTAACCGACCGAATGAAGGCTTGATCCTGTGAACCACAAGACTTCCACGCTCTTCATTGATCGTTCGCTCACCAGCAACTTTCTGTACATAGAACCTAGGGAAGTCAACCTGCATGGTGTAGGCATAACCAAAGGTCAACGCAGGCTCGTTACCAGGCACAGTCACAGTGGTGCCACTAGAGGGGACGTCGACGTTCAGGACGATTAGACCATCCACACCTGGCTTGATAGCGACCAAGTCCACAGACTTATCTGTGATACTGCTGAGCCAGCTCAGGTTGAAGCTGGTCCGCTTTGTAGTGCTGTTAAAAGAACCACCAGTAGCAGCGACATAGTTGTCCAGGTGGACAATATATTGCTCGTTATTCTCGGTAAACGTGGTGTCGTCATCTCTAATCAGATTGATCCTTTGCAAGAAGTTCTGATCATCGATAAAGATATACGTGTCGTTTACACAGCAGTGATAAACAATCGGTCGTGTATGTTTCCAACGGAACCAGGACGACTGGACCTGTCGATCAGCCACATTGAAGTACTTGTATCCAAACACTTCATCACTACCCTTCTTGCCAAAGAAGATAGTGGTGTTCTCACGTGAGTCAGCAAGCAGGTCAATATCCTTGCTCAAAGCAGTGGATACAACTTTGCTTAGCTCATTCACATTAGGCTCACCCTCACGTGCCACGTTTGACATGACAAAGAAACGAGTGTGTGCACCTGCATTGTCCAAGAAACCAGCGATAGTTCCCAAAGAGAACGGTGGTACATCAGTGTTGTAGTTGTACGTACTGATGCTGCTTAGACGTGCAGTGTCTGGATTAAGAATATCTGAGTCAGTAGCAAGCAGGAACTGTTGGTTCTCTGCAAAGACAATCAGACCAGTGTTTACTTCGAGAGCATCAAACAGGATAGCAGGATACTTAGAAGAACAACTAATGTCGATGGGGTCAGTGCCTGAAACTGTGAGAGCAGTGTTGACAAAGAAGTTCCCCAGGTCACCTGGTTGGGATAGAATGACATTCTCATCACTTAAAAAAGCAAGACGGTTACGGAAGAACAGAACCTTATTGATCTTCTTTCCGATAAAACTAGGCTCAGGGTTGGTATTCAGATCACCAACGGTACGCTGTGCATAGCCAAAACGCTTAACAATGAACTGACCATTGCCTTGCCGTTGAATAACGAGCGGCACAGTCAAGGGGTTAATGGTGTCAGTGATGCCAGGTTCGGCACACTCGACCCAAGATCCAGGACCAGAGCCACCACCATTGCCCTCAAAGCGCAGGTAGTAATCATCATCAGCGGTGCTGCTGTTGGATACTTTGACGATGTATCCATGCTTGCACTGGAATGGCAGACCAGTGATGTCGTTCACCTGGTCGGTGATGACGCTCATCAGGTCAGTGTTCTGCGCTTCGACAGTGAAGTTTGTTGAGTTGCTGTAGAAGTAGATCCCGTTACCGATGACCTCAAAGCTGATGCCAGTGCCACCCAGCTCAGCGGTGATACCACCAAGGATGCTGTCAGGGGTGACGTTGGTCTGCTGGTCAAATGGTGTCGGGTCAGGACGTACAGCTTTGATCGATGCACGTACCTGGACGGTTTCAATCTTGTCGATATTGATCGGATAGTTCTTACCTTCCAGCGTCACCTGGGGTGCACTGCCAACTGTCCAGCCCTCTCCACCGTGGAGCAGGTCAAGCCTATGGCTGTACGTACAGGTGTAATCACCAGCTTCAGGTGACTCGTCATTGTGACCAGGGACAGGACCCTGTTGTCCGGTAACGGTTAGCCGGAAGACAAGGTTCTGCTTAGCCCCGTCGTTAAGGGTGAACACCTTTGTACCCACGAACGGGCAGTGTCCTTTGTTTCCACCGAAGGTGGTGTAGCCCTCCCCAGTGGGGTTAGCAGAAACCTGCGTTGCGGTTCTGATAGTAGTAGTCGAGTTCGATGATGGGTCGTGGATGTTGAGCCCATACTGCCGACCATTCTGTGTACGCTTCAGCTCGATAAAGGCTGAGTAGGTGTGAGGTCTTTCGTCAGTCTTCGAGACGGAGGTTGGCTGCATAGCAGCAGTTACATTCCGGTTGACAACAAAGGTGCTGTCATTGATGGTCGTGAACTGCAAAGTCTCGGAGCCGATAGTTCCGTTTGACAGGTAGTTCTGTAGGTTTGTCTGCTGACCACTTTCATAGTTGACAGTGATGGCATTGCCAGTTTCACCGTCCCACATGTTGACGGCACCGTTGGTCTGCACCTGTCCGATGTAGCTACCTTCGGTTTCATCTCTGTAGTAGTGGAACCACACGCCTGTGGATGTCGCACCAGACAGTGGTGCAGTGCCTACACGCATAGCCCCAGGCCGCTTGTACAAGCCTTTGTTGAGGTCAGGTATGCAGTTCACTGCATCTTTAACTTGACCCTGCCCCATCTGGCTGTCAGGCACCTTAGAGATGCCACCAAAAAAGTTAGGAATAGTTTGAGTAATACTTGGCATCAGCGACGCAATCCTCGGAAGGGTTCATAGCCTCGATAGGCTTGGTCATGTCCCATGCCAAGGAAGTTGTGGTCGCCTTGGTTGCACTCGTACTCAGTGACGATTGCGCGGGCGTAGCCTTCCTGCTGGCCTAGGAGCTGGACAAGCGTCGGGTTCGACACAAGCTGCGTGGCTGCACGGACAGAAGCCTTGGCAACAATCAGACGCTTGAAGGGTTGAGGCAGATCCTCAAATGGGAACAACCACACGACATTCATGTCGATAGGTTCTTTGAACTCATATGTATGTTCGACTTTGTTGTAGAGCTTGCCGTCACGCTTGACGACATCAGTGCTTCGATACACCTCTTCCTCGCACACATCCATACGTAGGACGTTGGCAGGAACAAGGATGTTGCCGTTAGCGTCAGGTGTGAATGGGTAGTGGTCTTCACGGTTGTAGACCCAACCCTCACTCTGCACTTCAACGTTGCTTTCTTTCAGGAGGTTATAGATGAACTCAATCTCTGGATTGGTGAAATTGAGGTTGGTCACTGGAGACTGACCGATACTCCCCAAGATTGAATTTACTGCGGATAGTTCGGTATCGAGATCAATAGTAGTAGGAGTAGCCATAGTTAAAAAAAAGGGCTCCCGAAGGAACCCTTGTATGGAATAAATATCAGAAAGCGGAAGGTGCAGTAGCGCCCACGTACAGCTCACAAGCAGCAGCGGGGTTCAGATAATCTGCGCCCATAGCCAAGCGACCCAAAATTACATCGCCTTGGTAGACCACAGACACATCTCCCGAGGTCACCTGGACCTGAGGTCCGATGGTCTCGACGACGCCAGCGGCTTCCTTCTGGAAGATGAGGCCGCAGGACTTAGCGCCCAGCTCGGCAGCGGTGCCGTAGTCGTTGTTGATGCCAGCGG
>BCSF01000478.1_pt1 | contig 15457 bp, 10 predicted proteins | sample 1016431 | NCBI WGS metagenome assembly BCSF01 (sample SAMD00045685;SAMD00045686;SAMD00045687;SAMD00045688;SAMD00045689;SAMD00045690;SAMD00045691;SAMD00045692;SAMD00045684;SAMD00045690;SAMD00045691;SAMD00045692;SAMD00045684;SAMD00045685;SAMD00045686;SAMD00045687;SAMD00045688;SAMD00045689, study...
TTAGCAGTTTCTTGATAATAGGTTTCAAGACGCTAACTGTCCGTTTAAAGACTGCAGTAGCTGTAAGGGTGGCTGCAACTGAGACAGTAGCTGTCGTTGTAGCCGTAGCTAAGATTTCGTTACTCGGCAGTGGTACCGTCAAGTCAGTACCAGGAATATCGACGTAACGAACTTGTGGTACTTCAGGTACCTTAGGGATCGGAGGAGTCACCGGTTTAGGTGCTGGTTTCTCCTCCTTTTCCCGTTCTTCGTCCGATTGTGTCGTACCCTTCACGCCCGGAGGCGGTCGAAGGTCGTTAGGAGGCACTACAAGCGGCTTGTAGGTGGGTAAAGTGGCTCGTGGTACCTCCAGTACCGGACGGGGTAGTAGAGGCGGCTCAGGGAGCCTTAAAACCGGCAGTACCGGCGGCGTCCCTAAGTCCATCAGCCGCCAAAGAGACCACGCTCGATGAAATCAACAGCTTGATCATCGACAGTGTTATCAGATTGCTCAGCCAGCTTACGCAGCATGTCAACGACAAGGCGCTTCACTTTCTCGCTATTTAGAAAGGAGAAAAGAACGGGACGAATAAGTGCAATCATTGTTCTAATGGGGGTAAAGGTTTAGATCACCAAGGCAGACCAGCAGCTTTGGTAGGGGTTTGCTTTTCAGCGATTTGGGCAGCCAGAGCAGCTTCAATCTCGGCAACCTTTTCGGCACCGCCAAGCTTTTCTTTGACCCAGCCAACCACGACTTCTTCAGTCAGGCTTTCAAACGGGACGCTAACTTCACCATCCAGACCAACGGAACCATAAGCGCCAGCGGAGTAGAAACCGCCTTCTTCGCTATTAGGGTTCACAACGTCAGAAACGGCGTTAACGGTGTAATGCACAACGCCGACTTTACCGTCAGCAACACTGCGCTCAAGGTTAGCAACTTTCCAGGAATAGGTGTTAGCCATTGTTAAATGTTAATGTTTTCGTAAAGGTGAAAAAAGTAGGTGCAACCAGTTAAGGTCGGTTGCCCACCTTTGTTAATTAGTTGGCTTCCAGTGCTGCCACTTTTGCCTCAAGGGTTTCAATTCGCTCCATCGCTTCCTGAAGTGCTTTGACAGCCTTCATATAAAGCACGGAGTAATTAACGGTTTTGGTAAAAGTACCAAGGTCGTTGTTTTCGGCATCCTTATCGGGGTTGTTTTTAACAAGACCGGGTGAAACCGTCTCCGCCTCTTGAGCGACAAGGCCAATTAGAGTCTTGGCGTTGTCACCGTAAGCCTCAACGTCTGACTTAAATTTAAACTTGCGAACACGCAGATTCTTAAGGTCATCCCACTGGGAACCAGCGTCTACAATGTCTTGCTTAAGTTTTTGGTCAGAAAATGAACCATAAGAATTGTCATGATTAACAACATCGCCGTCTGAATAAACGCGCATTCTAGCCTCTGTAGAATCGCTGCAATTTATAAAATAGTTGGAGTTGTTATCTGGACTTGCGTTTTGAAACTCAACAATAACGCCATAGGGAGACGATGCTCCTCTGTGTGTAATACGCAGAGTGTCTGAGCTGTTTTGGTTGCTGCCGATTTCGTGCCAAAGTCCAGTAGCATTTACATAAGTTGCATCATTCGCGATTTTAGTAAAGCCAGCATTCGTAATCCTCATCCGCTCCGACGGAGCAGCCGCGCCATTCGCAGTAGTGGAAAACGTCAAACGTCCCGGCATGTCGTCGGTGCTGACAGCGTGATCGACAAAGCTTTCAATGTAGGCAGACTCTACAAACGTAGTACCGTCGTGCCCTTGGAAGCTAAGACGACCAACAAGGTCATCATTTGCTACTGCTGTACTTCCGCCAGTGGATCCACTCTTTTCGTGCCCAAGAACTAATACGGCACCGGCTCCACTAGATGTGCTATTTGAAATAATTGAAGCTATCCGGTTGTCAGTGGCATTGCCTTCAATTTGAAAAGTTGGTCGAGTATTAGTGGTATTAAAGAAATCACTACGTTGGCTAGATATTCCAAGCGAAAGACCGTTCCCATCGATGCGGGCGCGTTCGTTACTGCTTACATTGAAGGTAAGAGCATTGCCAGTTGTAGTGATTAGTTGATAGGTATCAGATGAGCTGTCGTATTTAAGTGAAACGTTTCGCGTACCGCCTCCAGAGTGTGTCCCATGCGCACCAATAGTTGCATCGGAACCATTTGCAGTTCCACTTACCCGAATCTCGGCGGAAGCGGCTTTGCTTACATGAAGATCAGTGCTAGGCCCAGTGGTGCCAATTCCGACGTTGCCTGACGAATTAATCGTCATCCGTTCAGCATTATTTGCATACACGGACAAAAGATCGTTGGTATGGTCATAGCTAAGACCACCAACAAAGTTGTCATCATCATCGCCAAACATCAACCAACCTTCTGCAGTGTTAGGAGCAAGGATGTTGATTCCGGCATCGGCACTATTTTCAACAACTAACTGTGCAGAACCGTTAGCATCTACAGTGCCCGCGATACCAGCTTGAACGTGCAGCAGCCTGTCTGGCACACTTGTCCCGATACCCACACGTCCGGATGAGTCAATACGCATCCGAAATGTCGGACTAGAAGCACCATCAGAAGTAGTAGCAAACACCAATGCACCGGGATGACTCGATCCGCTAGTCCAAGTTCCGCTATCACGCTCACCAATAATAAAAGCAGCATTATTTTCAGAACTGTCAGCAAAATGAATGCTACCTAAATCTTCAGTGCCTGTGGGCGCATCACTGCGTTGTAGGGAAAGAATAGGGGCTCCAGTCCCACCAGAGTTACTCTGAAGATTCATAGTAGACACTGCAGTCGCGCTAGTTGTCCCAACCAGCAGCCTACCGCTTGAGTCAACACGGATAGCCTCACTACCAGCCGTAGAAACAGCTACCGTATCAGCAGCTGGAGAGAAGACACCAGTGTTAGTATCACCAGTAAATTTAAGCGACGGAGTACCAGCACTACCAAGAGCAAGTGCAGAGTTACTGCCGTCTTCTGCCATCAGCGGATGACCGCCAGCAGTCGAATTATCATGTACAACAAGTACATCTTTATCAGTATCAACGGTGACTTCACGAAGAGCACCGGTAAACGTGGAGTGTTCAGCAGTTGTACCACCACGGAGTTGAAGTTGATCAGCCATTGTTAATTAAGTAAGAGAACCAAAGTCACGAGTGCTACAACCAAGAGCACAGTTAAACGAGTCAACACCACCACTAGTTTCACTAGCAAAAAAATCACTTGCACAACTAGTAGCTAGATCGCCTAAATCAATAGTTTTAGAGCCATCTGTACCAGCAGTATTACTGTAAAGCACTGCAAACGAGTTAGCACCTAACGCAAGTGCTCTGTCGGCAAGAATAATTGCATCATCTGCCGTATCTTTTGCGGTGTTAGCCGTGCTAGTTGCAGTGTTAGCAGTTGTTACAGCATTACCTGCAGTAGTTTCAGCACTATTAGCCGTGGTTACTGCATTACTTGCGTTTGTAGAAGCAGTGTTAGCAGTAGAAACAGCGTTGTCTGCTTTAGTTTCAGCAGAATTAGCCGTAGATACAGCATTATCTGCTTTAGTTTCAGCTGCATTAGCTGTGGTAACGGCATTACTAGCGTTAGTAGAGGCAGTATTAGCCGTAGTAACAGCATCACTTGCATCACTAGCAGCAGCATTAGCCGTAGTAACAGCATTACTAGCGTTAGTGGATGCAGTATTGGCTGTAGTAACAGCATCGCTGGCATCACTAGCAGCAGTGTTAGCCGTGCTAACTGCGTTGTCTGCCTTAGTTTCAGCTGCATTAGCTGTGGTAACAGCCGAGTTAGCTGTGGTAACAGCACTATCAGCAGTTGACTGCGCCGTTGTTACGTTGTTAGCAGTTTCTTGGGAAACATATAGGGTCTGAGTAATGTTCTCATTCAGATCTTGTGCACGAATGGACGACCCCGCAAAGAACGTGCTTCGCGGAGTGTCAACATTAGTGTCCCTATAAATACGAATAGCTACTCCATTTCCGGGGGCAGAAGTAAAGGAGATAGTCGTAGCGTTGGCAAATGTATATGCAGTTGTAAGAACTTCGTCAAGTGTTACCTTGACATCAGTTTCTTCTAGATATTCAAATGTAATTGAATAGTTCGTTGTTGAACCATTCCCAGTGTATGTATTTTGAGTAGTTGCCATTTACGCTAAATGGTTTAAGGGAATGGGTGGATTATTTAGGCATATTCAGAATTTTACTTTCAAGCAGCTTTTGTTCAGTAAGAATGTTAAGCCGCCGATCCTCTGCGTACAGAGGTGCAGTTTCTTCTGGATATTTTTTGAGCACGTTAGCCCATGCCTTTTTACGTGCGCTTTCAAATAGGTTTTTAATCACCAAGTTGTGATGGTAAGACTCCATAGGATCAAGACGACGATCAACGCCACTGTTCATACGGACATCTTCATTAAACAACTTGACAGAATCTTGGATACGCTTATTCTTAGCCAGATCGTTAAGTTGACCTTCAAGGTTCAAACGACCAAGCTCTTGTTGGAAGTAAGAACGCAGTTGAGGGTGATCCTTCAAGGAAATAGAAGCATCATCAGGGGTAGTATAAGCAGTCAAACGCAGGTCATAACCGCTGTTCCACAGCAGTTGCCGTCCAGGACTGTCATCCATTTTAAGATTAACAGGACTCAAGGCGTTCCACATACGTTCGATAAAGTTCCATTCACGAATCGGTTCACCGTTCAGCATGTCATACTTAACAGGCATCTGGAATGGACCTTCTTCAAACATCAGGTTACGGTTACGCAGAGTTTCACCGATGCTGTTGTTGATTTCACGCATGTTAGGGTTAAGAGCTTTACCCAACTCATTACGAAGACCAGCCAGAGGCACGGTGTTGTTCATAAGCTGACCAAGAATCTTCTCACCACCTTTTGTCTCAAACGACAGAGCATCCACAAGCTGAGTCAATGCACTCAAATAGGTTTTACTGGTAACAGTACCAGCAACAGCCAGTGCAACAGTAGCAAAGTTTTGTTCTGCCCACTGTGGTCCCATCAGCTTCATGTTGTCGCCAATGTCAGCAATGGTAGCGAACAGCAGGTTAAACGGTTCAAAAGAATCGTAACTAACCCAGGTGTTACCAATCTTGATGCTACGGGGTTGCCAGCCGGTATCCATCCACAGCTGACGCTGCTGACGGTTTTGCGGACCGTTGCCAGTCAGACCACCGTTCATGTAATGGAACGCAGCCATGCTAGTCACAGCACCGCCAATAGCTTGACGACCGGCGTACATAGCCTTAGCGTTAGCCAGGTCTTCGGCAGTGTTGATACCGTACTTAGCCACAGCCATCAGATCATCAGGCGTAGCTCTGTTGATATCGTAGAACTCTTTATGCAGCAGACCGATGCCAGGCATGTTCTTGTAACTGACCATCAGACCGTTAATACCGGTCCGAGCGAACAGAAAGAACGGCTTGGTAAAGGGCATCTTAGTGAAGTGATCTTCAAGAGCTTTACCCAGGTTGTCCAGATCTTTGGTAAGAGTAGCTTCTTCAACCATAGACTTAAGGAAGGTGTCGCTGTTAATATCAACGTTACCATCCATATCAAGCAGGTCATCGTAGAAGTTATCTTCATACTTCCTAAGCAACTCAGGAGTAACTTCTGGTACAATACCTTTCTTGGTTTGCTCTTGGGCAAGACGCATTGCCTTTTCACGTGCACGACCACGACCCATAATCAGTTTGAAAGCATCGTCAGTAGCACCCATAATAGAGGTGCTGTACGTCAGAAACTTGCTGTTATTAAGACCACGAGCAATGTTAGTGATGTGATAGGCAGCTTTGTCACCGAGGTTACCGTTCCGCTCTACCCAGTCACCATAGAATGCCCACTCATCAGCAGAACGAGTTTGAGCCTCTTGGAAACGGGTTTTGATGTTAGCTACATCACCATTCCAGTAGGAGTTCAGGTTAGTCCTGAACAACTTAAATGCTTCTGGAATAGTTTGCATAAATGCATTGATCGTAGCCAGGTTAGCGTGGTAGCTATCCCAATCACGACGCATAGCAGCGCCAAGAACGGTGTTAGCCGGTCTCAACAGAGCAGCCGTACTGGTACCCATCATAGCCCGAATAGGCGTCTTAGGACCGCTAAGGATGCTGTGTGTCATCACACTTTGCAGCTCCTTAATCATCAGACCAGTGTTAGCGTTAACACCCATGCTAGTCAGACGTGTACGCATGTAAGCGTCAAGGTCTTTCCAGTTCTGGATCTTATTGCTCATGGAGAAAGCCTCAGCCAGAGCACGTGCTAAAGCATCGTTATCTGACCGTTGTGCCATGTCCATCATGGCGTTTACTGCGAACTCCGACTCAACACGGATTTCTTCAGTACGATTCTTAAGCTCAGCTTCCTTCAGTTCTTTACCTTGCAGAGCACGGAATTCAGCAGATTGCAAGTAACGAGAACGCTTAACGTTAGTCAAACCAATGATCAGACGGTCAGCAATGGTCTTCATTGGACCATCGGTGTCCATAATGTCCGCAACATCTACCAATTCACGGCTGGCAATACCCAGGTCACGCAGTTGAGAGAACAGCGAAGCGTTAACAAGGTCAGCAGCGATAACGTTCTTAGAACTCCAAACTGCCTCACCTCCAATAACGTTAGCAGGATCATCAAAGAATGGTTTCCAGAAATCCTCTGCATCTACCGCAGTAGCGTGGCGACCCATGGTTTCCTGCATCCGATCGAAGTGCCACTTGTAGTGCTCAGTAAAGGTTTGACCTTTTGCTTTTGCTTTTGCGACTTCTTCCTGATACTTTTTATCGGTCATTACATCACGCGCCATCTTCTCCAACTCTGTGTCCAGCAGACCAGACTGAGTAGCCATACGGTTAGCTTGAGCAGGGGTAAAGATAGCGTCAGTAGAACCCATACCAGGGGTATCACCAATGTCATCTAGACGCTTAGCCTGTTTGTCCAATTCAATGGTAGACGCAGCACGAGAGTTAGGTGCACCCAGCCAAGGGTCAGCAATCTCCTGGTTAACGTAAGCACTAAACTTACCATTCTCCAGTTCTTGCCATGTCGGAGGAAGGGAGTTCTTAAGAAGGTCAAGTTGTGATTCAGTTGATCTTTTTGAGGACCATCGGCAATACCTTTGATCCGAGCTTCCATAGTGGAAATCTCAGTTTCAAACTGTTGAATTTCAACGTCGTTAGCTGCCCGCTGATCTTGAGATGCAGTCATCTCTTCGATAGCAGTGTCGTCTTTTTGTTTTTGAACGTCAGCTTTACGGGCATCATCTATAGCTTTACCATTAGGAAAACCACGTAGAATTTTACTGACAATATCGTCAGCACCCATACCTTCAACAGCATTCTTAAGCGTTTTTAGCCAAGGATGGTCAGCATCTTTAGTAGCAACTGCACCAACAGCAGGTTGTAGAACAGCACCCATCAAAGGTACACGCTCTAGTAGTTTAGATTCGTACAATTCTTGGCTGATGTTACCCTCTTGAGAAGTAGAGGATAGAGCATCAGACACAAAACCAACAGCTAAGTCACCTTTAAGGCCTGCCCGTTGCACTGCTGGTCCAACGCCAGGAACCAGTTTAACAGCTCCCGCCATACCGGTAAAGTGCACACCCATTTCACTGAGCTTACCCCACCAAGTTTTGGTACCTGAATCATAGTCAGACAAACTAAGAGGATCAAAGCCAGGCTTGTATCCGCCAGGCTGAGCCGCTTCACGCTGGTAAGCGCCAGTCGTCATATCATAGGCACGTTCGGGGAACGTCATGATAGAGCTAGCAGTCTTCGCAATACCGCCTTTAACCGAGTCAATCAGTTCAATGGCATTCTCACCAGGACCATACTGGCTAGGCTGCATCTGTTTCTTAGCAGCCCGCATATCATCAATGTTTGCTTGAGCACGCTCAAACATGTTCATTGTGTTTTTTGACTCTTTCCGTTCAGCAGCAGCCGCCTGCTCCTGTTCAAGCTGAGCCTGTGCAGCTTTACGCTGTTCTTCATCTTGACGCTCTTTTTCTTCTCGTTCACGCAGCTCTTTAGCTACCATAGAAGTCGCGTCAATTCTTTCTTGTTCTAATGTCATAGCATTGCCTTGGCGCGACGGATTAATTCTAGTTCTTCAGGTGTAGCTTTGTTTAGTCCAACCCACTGGCCAGGACCGCCACTCTTTAGAAGAGATAAGAATAGACGATCTTGTAGTTCAGGGGTAAACTTCTCATCACGAGAAATACCTAAACGCTTTACAAGACCTTTTAAAGTACTACCAATAAATTGATAACGTCCAACAGCGTGAAGTTTACCTTGTCTAACCCACTCAGCGTTGCTCATCTTGGATTTACCAGGATCAGCTTGTAGATCCATGATTTCACCAACAGTTAGAGTAGTAAGATCACGCCCACCGTGTTGAGTCATGTTCCTAAAATCACCTGAGTAGAATCCTGCAGGAATCTTAGTACCACCAGCCTCACCACCTTGGTTAACTGCGTTGTAACCGCCAGCACCTGCAGACTCATAGTTAGAGGTAATATCTGCAGCACGTTTAAGCAGCGGATTAGCTAGAGTAGATGTTTGAGGTGTAAAGTTAGTAGTTTGAGCCCGTTCCAGTTTCCGCTGGGTAGGATGGAAGTTTAAGACTGCTTGAACTGCGGCAGATTGATTTTCAAATTCCCGCCGCCTAGCATCTTTCCCAAGCTCACGTCCATACTTGATGCGATACTGTTGAGAGGCAAGATCCCAACCACTGATGTACTTATTGGTAGCAGCAGTAAGGGTGTAATACCGTGGGAAAGTAGCTTCACCTTTTGTCCACTTGTCAAGTTGTTCAAGGTACGGCTCCGAGTTCGGTAGAAGAGTTGTAGTATGATCAAACGATTGGTCGTTTAAATTACCCTGAGCTGTAGACAAATCATTAGCAAATTTAGAATTAGGAGCAGGGCGCAGGTCAGTTCTAGTGTAAGTACCTTGTGCGTTGTTCTCGTTTAACTTCTTAATTGCCAAAGTTTGAGCTTCGTCTTGTGTCATACCACCGAGCATATAATTACGCATGTACCTTTCATAAGCACGGTACGCATTATTATACTGGCGAACAAACTCTACGGGTTCAGGTTGACCTTCTTCAAGTTTAATACGTGCACCGGTAAACGCCCGGATAGTGTCAACAGCCTCTTTCTTGTTGTCGCTAGTGATTGCTTCAAGCTTTTGATCTCGAATCAGTTTTTGCTGGTTAAGCTTAGCAACAAGCTCAGGACTAACACCATCAAGGTCTGACATTTCGACAAACCCTTGCTGATCAATAATAGGTTGAAGACGACGCATTTGAGCCTCATCATCAGCCTCTTGAGCAGTTAGGTAATCCTGCAGCATGAAGCTCATGTCATTCATAGACAAACCAAGCTTATCCCGACCAAAACGTACAAGATCCTGTACATCTTCGTTAGTGAACCGGCGACCTTCGGCTAACAGTTTACGTTTTTGCTCATTAAAAGCATCTTCAAATTGCTGAACTTTAATTTTATCTTGAGTTTCAGCGATGTCTAGCTTACGCTTATCAACCGCATTGATCTGGGCAAACAAACCGTCCTTTGCATAAAGACGGTTAGCGTAGAACTTATCAAAGGTTCTGCCTTTTTTATCCCACTCAACAGCTTGATTACGGATACCAACAGCTGCTTCTCGGCTAATCTGACCAGAAGCATACAGTCCAACGACAGTAGCCTCAGCAGCAGCCAGTGCTGCAGCATTATCACGGACCTTACCAGTTTTGGGGTCGTAAGAGTTTAGATAAGCTCGGACAAGATCGTTGTAGTTACCGTTAGATAGGAAGTTTTCAATCCCACTGTTGACAAGATTTTCAGAGTTTTGGATGTTAATCCGAGTGTCAACACTGGTGTAGTAACTATCTTGAAGCTCGTTAAGACCTTCGTTGTAAATTCTAGAGACTTCAGGGTTAGGATTAAATTCCTGACTAAAACCATCCTTAAGGTATTGTTTTTGAGCAAAAGCTTGGAATACAATCTTAGAACGATGTTTGTCAGGATTGGTCTCTAGATCCTTAATAGTAAACTTTTGACCGTTAACATCAGTATACTGCTGTGTATCAGATGCTTTAAACTGTTCCCACGCTTTAGGAAGGTTATTACGCTTTTCAGTCAGATAGTACTGCATAGCGTACAACTGGCGGTATCTGGGCAAACCTTTAATGTAGTTGATTTGCTCCAGAGATCCACCTTGTTTGGCTAACTGGGCAGCAGCCTCTGACGTAATAGCACCTTCCTTACGTGCCTGCTCTAGAATAGCTTGATAAGCTTGGGTACCTTCAGGTGTAGTACCTAGATCCTTAGATTTGCGGTAATCATTTTGTGCTTGGATTGCTTGAGAATCAAGAAAACTTTTAGCAGTCAACTCAGCGATCTGTTTAGCCATCGGAATACCTAAGTTTCCAATAGCTTCATAGATTTCTACCTTTTTGTTGATAGCATTAGCTTGACGCAGATTCTCTTCAGCGGCAAATCGTTTCAAGTTAGCTTGTTCGACTTCACCACGTTCCCGTAGGCCAGTTGTTAGATCTGGTGTCTCTTGTGGCTGGAATCCTTGGACTCTAGCAGCACCGGAAAACAACTGTTGTTCTTGAAATCCGTTCATTGTTTAAGCTGTTTTAATTTTGACCTGTTTCATCGGTTTAGTTACACCGAAGAATTTATCACCAGCTGGAGTCAGATCATAACCTGCCTTAATAGCAGTCAAACCAGACTGACCAATCTGCAGAGCACGTTTCAATCCAGAGGTAGTGTAATCAGTGTAAGCCGGTTCTGGAGCAAACTCCAAAGCAGGAGCAGCCAGTTTAGCTAAGGCACGTTCATTAGCAAGATTAAGACTACGATAAGTCATCTTCATGCTACGGAGTGTAGCCTGCCGCTCACTTTGTAGTTGTTTAGTCAGTTGTGCACGGGAACGACCATAAGCACCCAATGTAGAAACATTGGCTACTCGTTGTGCGCTTTTACCAGTACGTTCACCGGCTCCAAAAGCACCTCGTGCTTCTAGGAGCTGTTTAAGTAAAGCTTGAGAAGTGAAAGCAGCTTTGTCAAACGTTTCATTAAGACGAGTTTGCTCGGAGGTCCAAGCATCCCAAGCTGCAACAGCATTGTTTTCCAGCTGATTCTCAACCATTTCTAGTTGAGCTTGAAACATCTGCTCCCGTTGGCGGTTCCTGGCTTCCATTTGGAACCGACCCATCTCTTTCTGGTAAGCCTCTTGGTAGGCTCTTTCACCAGAACCATCATCCATAAACATCCCGGCTACGTCGAAAGCCATGGTGCCAAGAGTAAAGGCTGTGCCGATACCAGGAATTAAGGATGCTAATTGAAAACCTTGTCCTGCAGTTGCTCCTGCATTGGGTCCTGCCATAATCGTACAATCTCTATAGAGTAAACATTATCAGGTCCATCCGGGAAAACCCGTAGTACCTTAAAACCCAAATACCTTGCTAAATTGATTAGTTTAGTATTTGTTATATCAATAGTCGTCCATAGATAAGGACGGTTTATATGTTCCATTAACGCTTTACCGAATCTAACGGTTGTGCGCGGATTATCTTTGACTTTATTTGTCATCTGTATCCAAACGGCGTTGTCTTCCGACACACCATAAGCTCCATAAAGACTCCCATCAGGTCCGTAGATTAGATAGGAGTCATCTTCATGGATATACAAAGCCAATGAAAGGATAGGATGTTGTCCCACCCTTTCAAAATCTTGCAAACCTCTATCCAGCATCTGACTGGTTAGTTCTAAGGTGTCGTTAATGTTAGCTGGTTTAAAGGTGAAACCACGGGTGGATGTAGTCATTAGCGTCTATAGAAACCAGTGTTATATTTACCTTCCCAATTCAAACTCAACAGACTAACGGGGAACGGAGAGTCTCCAATAATCTTAAGGTTGAGGTTCTCATTGCGTTGGTAAATCGGTACAGTGTGAATAGCATCAGCTGCCATGTTCACATTGTTCAGTACATAATCATACGGAGCAACAGCTTCAATTGTGTTACTCCACTCAGGACGACCGGTAATGCTGATTTGATACTTCACAGAACCGCTAAGACCGGTAGATACCTTAATACGATGAATAATAAGATCAGAGGTAAAGTCAGTGCTAGCCGATTGACCTTCAGATTGAGTGACAAAGAACTGCGGAAGTTCAACAGTCATCGTGTAGATGTAACCAATAATTAGATCACGTCCACGATAGTCACCGTCTACATCGGCGTAATAGGCACCTGCTGAGCCCGCTACGGTGGGATAAAGTACTGCCCCTACCGATTGACTGCCTGTAGCTGCATCGTCGCCTATGTAGCCTCCTAGGACCACTACAGAGAACGTGCCACCACTGATTTCATCATACGGTAAAAAGATGCGAGTTGTGTCAGCAGAAGAGTCGTAGGTTCGATAAGGATTAGTGTCCCAAAGATCAAGGCAAACATCAGTCTTTTCTCCAGTTGGTAGAGTCAGGAAACCTTCTTCACTTGCTTGAGTTAAATCAAAGCTTTGGATGTAAACATTATTACCACTCTTAATGGTAGCATAATAAATGTTATTATCAAAGAATTGATCAAGCAAAGTGCCAGTCAAGTCCCACTTATACCAAGCAGAAGCACGTTGTTCTGCTGCCCCTTCCAAGAACTTATATTGATAAACAGTTTTACTTCCAGTCGTCCCCATAGAAACAAGAGACAAAGCAGGTGAAGCAATCATGTTATCAATCGTTTGAGGAATCAGTTCAGGAACAATCTTGGTTTGTTCAAAAACAGTAGGTGGTCGATCAATACTGATACCAGAAATCTCATAGAATCGGGAGTAAAGAGGCGTTTTAGAAATAAAACCAAGGCTCAATCCAAGCGAAACTACTTCGAGATTTGGGTCACACTCATAACTTGACAATTCGTTGATCTTAGCAGTCTTAGGCGTAAAGACATCCTCATTACCTGCAATCAAGAATTGTTGGGCATCGCTAAACAGCACAAGACCGGGGCTGCTTGGTTTGACATACTTCAGGTTAACCGGTCGAACCGATGCAGCTGTGATGTCAATCGGATCATCGTCGGTAACTGTCAAAGCAGTCGTTGGCCAAAGATTAAAGTAATCACCAGCACGACTAAAGATCACTGCTTCATTTGACAAGAAACCAAGACGGTTACGATAGAAGAATAGGTTACTAATAGTACTACCAACAAAACTAGGTTGAAGGTCAGTATTAGCATCAGTTAACTCACCGATTAGCAGATCATTCCACGTAACAGGACCGAAGGTAAATGAACCATCCGATTCACGTACCAATTGATGAGGCATCGTCAGAGGATCAAACTTATAGTAGCTACCGGGAGCAATTGTTTCTTCCCAGATACCAGTACCATAAGTAGCACCGCTATCTGCTACAAATTTAACCCACATATCATCAACATCAATTTCTTGACTGTTGACAACTTTTACAACGTAACCATCTTTACATTGAAGTGGTAGATCAGCAACAGTTGGGACAGTATCTTGAAATACAGTCAATGCGGTTTCAGACGGACCACCGATTACTCTAATGCTAAAAGATGCATCAGCACTGATATAGATACCAGTACCAACTACAGTAGCAGCAAAAGTAGTAGTACCAAAAGTAAAACCATCAATATCAGCAGCAAGGTCAGCGATAATAGCATCAGCATCACCACCAGTACCAGCGTTGACAGTAGCACGCTCAGTCCCATCAAGATAGATCTTGTAGTGACCAGTGCCAACAACCTTAAGAAGAACAAACGCTTCATAAGGTTTAGCAGCAGAGGTATCGCTAGTTAATGCTACAGTCTTTGCCTTGTTAAGAACAAAGGTGTAATCATTAAGAGTAAGCAGCTCAATATCGTCAGCCGTAGCACCAAATAGATAACCATTGGCGGGAGTAGCAGTAATAGTGCAGTTAGTTATTTCTGCATCATAGTTAGTTTTAGCAGTAGCCTCAGCAGTTACAGCGTTGTCATAGTTAGTCTGAGCCGTGTTCATTGCGGTCAGAGCAGTTGCTAGTTCAGCAGGAGTGTTAACAGCAGCAACCGTCAGAATAGCTTGGTAGACACGGAACCCTTCAGCAGCCAGCAGCGGATACTCATCAGTGTACTCAGAACCTAATGCATAGTTTGCAGGTAAAGCAGTGCTTGTGCTGATAACAGCATCGTTATTTTTAACTATATAGACGCCGTTAACATCCTTGAGAATGCCTGATTTAAGTGCTTGATCGACTTGTCCAATTGGGTAGTTGTAACTGACTTCAAACAGTGACTCTTGGGTCTCATTTTGACCTGCAAGAATCTCAGCATATTCTGCTTGTGCTGTATGAAGCAAAGCAAGTTTAGCAGCAGTATCCTCTACTGCATCGTTATAAGCAGCAAGATCAGTTTTAAGATTAGCAAGGTTACAGGTACCTGGAACACCTGTATTAGTCCCCATGTCTACAGCACGAGGAGATCCTGCTTCACCTAAAGCACTATCAATAAGACTCCATACACGAAAGGTATAGTCATCATATTGGGCGACATACTTTTCCTGTTGGTCCCTAAGGATTGAAAACCACTTACCTTCAGGAGTAGCGCCGTACAGTTCATTTACATATTGACCACCAGGGCGCTTGAGAAGACCAAGAGCATAGTCTGGGAAAGCATTCACAGAATCCTTAAGTTGTCCAGGAAACTTACGGTTATCAGGCTGCTGTGAAATGCCACGTAGAAGATTGGGAATCCTTTGGGTTACAGTACTCATCGCATCAATGCTTGGAAGGGTTGATAGCTATTGTAATAATTTTCACCATCTCGGAACCCGAACATAGAGTAGTCACCTTGATTACAATCGTATTCAATAGCAGCTGCTCTAGTGTTGAACTCTTGTTCTTGGAGAAGTGCATTCAGCTCACGGTCACCAATCATCTTGGTAGCACACATACGAGCTGCTCGGGCAGTAATAAATGCTTGGATAGCAGGAGGGATGTCAGTAAAATTAAAATACCAAACAACATCTGCTTTAATAGCGTCAGTAAAAGTATAGGTATGCTTCAGACGATCATACAACTTACCGTCACGTCGCACTACATCATACTTGTTCTTATGATACTCAGTGTTGGTATCAATCTGCAGCATGTTGGATGGATATTCAATCTGATTAGTAACACTGTCAGGAGTCAATTCGTACTCACGTTCCGTGTTGAAGATCCAACCTTCAGCTTGAACTTGACGGTTAACTTCCCGGAGAGTATTGAGTACAATAGACACTTCAGGGTTCTGAAGATCTAGTGTGGTGACAGGAGCCTGTCCCACTGAGCTAAGTATTTGATTTACAGCATCCAGTTCGGTGGACACAGCATAAGTAGGAAAGGGCATAGTTACCTATCACAAAGTAAAAAAAAGGGGAG
>BCSF01000480.1_pt1 | contig 15452 bp, 17 predicted proteins | sample 1016431 | NCBI WGS metagenome assembly BCSF01 (sample SAMD00045685;SAMD00045686;SAMD00045687;SAMD00045688;SAMD00045689;SAMD00045690;SAMD00045691;SAMD00045692;SAMD00045684;SAMD00045690;SAMD00045691;SAMD00045692;SAMD00045684;SAMD00045685;SAMD00045686;SAMD00045687;SAMD00045688;SAMD00045689, study...
GGTGGAGGTTGGTTGGTGGTGGGGTCTAGGGGGGCGGGGTAGTTCGGTGTGATCTGGGGTTACCAGGGGTGTTGGCCGCTGTCTGTGTTGCGTGAGGTGCGTGCCTCAAAAGCGCGCACGGGCCGGTTCGTACCAGGCGGGCCGGGGGCAAGATACAACTGGCAAGCCCACCGCTCCGGCGTAATACTCTGCGACACCCCTTGCACCCGGACTGCACGCCACAACTCGTCCCCCACACCAGTCGGCGTGAACGACACCGTGACATCATCAGCCAACTCCAACCGTGCCAACACCGGCAACAGATTCGCTGTGTCAGCACGCAACGTCACCTGCAACTGTCTGATCCGTGTCCGCGGGTCTTTCCCCCTCGCCAACACCACACCACCAATCGCTTCAGCAGTCACCTGATCATCAATCAACGACAAATCCAACGACTGCGAAGATTCACCATATGCAGCAATAGACGCAGCGTCAGACACCACAACCGTCCCAGTGCGGAACCGGGTTTCAACCCTGTTCCGGATCGCATCCACAGTGTTGGAATCGACCTGCACACCAGTGAACGGCAAATCAGTACCAGCATCATCGAACAGGGCTGTCACACTCACCGCATCACTCACTGTCCGATTCACGAACTCCACGTTGCCTTCACGGTTCACAAACACCGCACCCTGTTCCGCGTCACCGATCTGACGGACACGATCCATCGTGTTGCCTTCCAACAATGTGGCAACAGACTGCACCCCAGTATCCAGATCACGCCACGCTGTCGGCCAACCGGCTGCATCCAAAATCCTGCCCAACCGTGCATCAGTCACATCATCAAGGAAACCGCGTGACGCTGCATAGTGACGTTCAACATCAGCCAACACGAACGTGTCCCCATAGAACGCAAGATTTGACCAATACATGTCAGTGGCAAGAGACAACTGGGTGAGGTTCCCATTACCTGAACCGCTAGGTGAGATGGTGCTTGTCTTGGCTTCTGTCGCTACAAGTTGCCCATCAACATAGAACCGGACTTCTGCTGTGTCGTTAGTGACCACCACATGGGCACCAATGTTGTCCTGAGGAATGATTGGGAACGGTGTCAAAGATGCCGGGTTGACTTCAATCCCGTCCGCGTAGTTACGAAACAAGAAATCGGTGATCTGTCCGCTGCTGTTCAGATCAAAGTCAAAACTGATGATGGTGCCTGTCGCTGTGCCGTCAGCGATCAAATCGAACGCGGTCACTGTCCCAGCATTGGTGTTGTTCGCAATAAAAAATTCTATGGTGCGGATCGCTGGCGTTGTGAACGCCTCACCTGACACAGCGGTTTGATGTGCGACAGAGAACGATTCGGCTGTGATCATTGACGACTGTTCAACAGGGAAATAGCCATCAAATTCAACCAGTGAACTTCCGGTGCGTACTGGCACACCACCCGATGTTGGATACGACCCAACAAGTTCCTTCGGTAATCCACCAGATGTGTACGGGACAGCAACCCATTCCTGCAACGGGTAATACAACGAGAACGACGGTTCAGTGACCACCGTGTTGTAGAACGCCGGGTTCAATCGTGTGTTGCCCAGCAGTCGTGTCCCATCAACACAATTCACCGATGCGACAGCATCAGTGTTCGCAGTGTTGTACGCGGTAGGCCACCCAGTGACGAACCCGTAGAACACGGTGTACACGGTGCCTGCACGAGTCGCAGTGATACGCACCGGCACCATCGGCACCAGATCACCATAATACGGGCCAGACGTGTACTCGGGGTCAAATCGTCTGTCACGGTTATCCAACTGCAGACTGGCAGTCCCCGGCCCGTAAGTCGTGAACTCGCTGTTGCGTCCACGCGACACATCGACACCACGCACATAATCCGTGACCGGCACCCAATCAGGATCAGTAGACAATGGCGCAAACCCGAACGCCATCTCCACTGTCACATGAACATCGTCAAACAGATACCCCGAACCACCATAGGTGAACGACGCATCATCATAAGTAACTGCCGGATCGTCGTAGGTGAGAACAGCCATCAGCCACCAACCAACGACGATGACAACCGTGACCCACCACCGGCTGCATACTCGTTCAAAATCTCCACAATCTGACGACCCACCTGCGTCCCATCAGTCCCCACACCAGCATTCACCGTCACATTGATCACATTCCCAACAGAACCCTTCCCCAACCCGGCACTTCTAAACTGAGGCACCGCATCAGCACCACCACCGATCTGCACCGAACCAACCAACCCCGGCGGGCCACCAATCTGCACCGAATCAACCAGACCAGTAGGAGCAGGAACATTCACACCAGCCAAATTCGGATCAATCCCATAACGTTCCCACCCACCCAGAAACTCTGCATCAGTCAAACCAGCCAACAAATCAGAAGCAGACGGAATCGCTGACACCGCGTCACGGATACGACCCGCAACATCCAACGCAGCCTCCAACCCTTCAGATCGATACGTCAACAAAATTTCTGTTTGACGTTGCGCAGGAATATTCCCAGCCTGCTGAATGAAATCCAAAATTGCTTTCTCAGCATCCAACTGTGCCTCACGATAGTCCAACGTGCCTTCAGTGTTCTCAGCCATCTGCTCATCAGCACGACGCAACGCATTTTCCAAATTGATCAACAATTCTTCACGCGCCAACTCTGCGTTCAACAACCCAAGTTCAAACGTCAACCCATCAATGAACCCGGTTGCTTTCCCAACTTCCACATTCACACCGAACAACGCACGTTCAAACTCGTCACTGTTCGATGACGACATCTCCACCAACGTGTTGAACCGGTTCAGTTCATTGCCATAGTCGTTCGTCGCAACCGTCGCTTCATCAGTCAACTCAGCAAGACGTTCAGTTTCTTCCTGAGCATCTTGGAACCCGTTATGCATCCCCTGATACTCGCGACGCACAATCCGCACCGCATCAATGTTCTGCATCTGACTCGTGAACAACGATTTGAACCCGTCACCCAAACCAACAAGCCGGTCATCAGCCTCATTGATCGTGTCAATGAATTCATACGCTGCCTCGTCGTTACCCATCACTGCTTCAGTTGCTAGGTCAATATCTAACCCCAACATCTGCATTGCTTTGCCAAGTTCACCAGTGGCGAACTGTTGACGAATCAAATTGCGGGTGTTGTCAGTCACCGCACCTGTTTCAGCGTCCAACGATTCTTTCACCCTGTCAGCAGCAGCAACCACCTGATTCTTCGCAGCGGTGTATTCCTGCAACGCCAAAATGCCGACACCCAGCGTGACACCCAAACCAGCAATCAACTTGTTCGACGTTTTCGCAGAAATCCCCAAACCCTGCAACGACGTAGAAGCCGACTTGAACGCGAGCGCAGCAGCACCCGTGATCACAACTGTTTGCTGCATTCCTTCCGGCAGATCAGTGAACGCATCCAACACCGGTTTCATCACCGACAACAACGATTCCAAAACCGGAACCAACGCTTCACCGATAGTTGCACGCGCATCATCTAACCGTGCAGCCAAAATGCGTTGCTGGTTCGCGAGACTATCTGACGTGTTCGCGAAGTCGCCAGCAACCTTGTTCGTGGATTCCATCAGCAGGCTATAACGTGCCTGCACTTTGATCGCCTCAGTCATCTCAGACTTCGATGACACCAATCCTGTCGCGAGCGCGTGTGCTTCCACAGCAGCAGCAGACATGTCAATACCGAACCGGCGGATCGGTTCAGTCTCACCAGCCAACGCAGACTGGAACACCTGCGCAGCCTCAGGAACATCCATGTTCATCACTGACGCAAAGTCAGCGATGCGGGTCGTCAAATCATCAGTCACTTCAGCGATGTCACCACCAGCACCAGCGATCTGCTGAGTGAAACCAGAGAACTGCACAGCGAAAGCGTTGAACTCGCGAGCCGACAAACCAACCGTGGTGGCAGCATCCTCACCCAACGCCAAAATGCTGTCCGACGCATCACCAAACGTGACCGCAACAGCGTTCACAGATTCACCCAAATCAGATGCAGCGTCAACCGCACCCTTCGCGAAGTCCACCACTTCACGGGTAGCGAACGCAGCACCAACTGTCTTGGCAAGGGTTTTCATCTCAGCAGACAAACCCTCAGCAGCCTTCTGCGCGTCGTCAAAACCTTTCGGGTTGAACTCGCCAAGAATCTGGATGCGAACGCCACCCTTAGCCATCAGCCATTCACCCTTCTCGTGATCTCACGTTCCAAATCTTCAACGATGTTTTCCAACTCTCCCACAATAGTCTCACGCTCACGCACAATCGCGGGGAACACTGTCCGTGAATACTTGCTGCCTTTGATCTGCCCGAACCGGATATTGGCTTGCAGATTATTCACGAACGCTGTGCCACGACCCTGACGGCCACGATGATCAATGTATTCCTTCGACCTGCCACCCCAATCAAACATTGCGCCAGCCGGGTTAGTCTGACGCAACGACATCATCGGCCATGTGTGCGTCTGCTTCTGATATCGGCCACCCACCGCAACCTTGAACCCGTTGACAACACGATTCGTGTTCCAACCCAACCGTCCACGATCCGTCCAGTTCCGCATAGGACGATCCCCATACCGCAACCGTGACGTGAGAATGTCACGACCAGCACGCTGCAACGGCATACTCATCTGGTCACGCATCTTCTTCTGTGTCTGCCTGACCAACGCCGGTTCAAATTTCCGTATCTCACGGAACGTTTCACGCAACCCGCTGATGACGTAACGAGGAACGACAGCCCCGATATCTTGCTCGGCCATCAGCCACCTACCGTTTCAACGCTTTCTTCTGTGCTTCAGCACGCTGATGCAACACATCCAACATGGCTTCAATCATGCCATCTGGCGCGTCCAGTAAATCGTTGGGGGCAATCCCTGTCTCAACAGACAACGATGCCACTAGATACGTCAGGCTGTTTCTTCTAAAGGGATGGGATCAACTTCTATCCCAACTGATACAAGCGTTTCCAACCACTGATCAAACGGTTTCACCACATTCCCGGCAAACCGTTCCGCTTCCCAACCCAACCAATACACATGTTCTTGTTTCTGGTCGCGTGAGAACGCCTGTGCCAACCCGATCTTGAAATGGCGTTCAAACGCCACAATCGTTTTGGGTCGAACAATGAACGTATCTGTGGTCGCGTCATCACGGACAACCGTGACTTTCCAACGAACATTCATGTGGGCAGTCTCCTAACGTCAGGAAGTGGCTTCAGTGATTGCACCTGTCACCGGCCATGTCACCGATGCAGTCGCGAGATCACCAACAGCACCGTCAAGGTACGGCCATTCAGTGACCAGCACAGTCATGGTGTACGACGGGTTCGTTGCTGTGGTGGTGTCGTTCACCGGCTTCACAACCACCGTGGTGGTCGAACCGACCAACGCGCTGATCGTCTGCGAAACATCCGATGATGACCAGTCGTTGTGGAACTCCAACGAAATGCTGGAATCCTTCAAACCGGCGACACGGGTGACGTTCCCCGACGAACCAAAGTTCGTGGTGGTCACATCCGCGACAGAAGTGGAAAGCGTGACCGACGCGACACCGCCACTCAGGTCAACGCTGTTGATTTCGATGAGCGGGTCAACGAGAACCTTAGCCATAATTGATCACTCCTCCTCAGAAGTGGTTGGGGTTGTGTCGGCTTCAACAGCCTTCTTGCTTGTTGCCGACTTCTCGGCTTTCGCCGGGGCAATATGTCCCGTCGCGATCAATGATGCCACATCAGCGTTCACCAACATGGCATCATCCACAAGCCCACCGGGAGCAACACCAGCGACCTTGTGAGAACCTGTCACCTTGTATTCAGCCATCATTTTTCCTAACCGTGAACCATCACGTTGAAATCCACCGCCAAATAGTCAGCGTCACCCTGAGATACTACACGAATGTTGTCGGCTGACTGCACAATGCTTGTCTGTGCGACACCACCCAACGTCCTATCTGCTTCAATCGCAGCACGCACCGACTTGTCACCACTGTACGACATGAACGCATACAACGATTTTTGGCTAGCACGTTCAGCAGTGCGACCCACCACCACAGTCACCGTGAACTGGATGCGGACATCACCACCGGCGAACGCTTCCCAATAGTTGATCGAATCTGGCAACACGAACGCTGACGGAGGGGAGAACACATCAGGCACATGATCAAACACGCGCAGCCCGGTGATCGTCGCCAACCGTGCTTCAAGCCCGTCAGCAGCCTGCGCGATAGTCGCTGCCATCAAGCAACCTGCACACTGTCACGACGATACGGGGCAAGCAGCGCAGCAGCGACAGGGTGCATCGCTTGACGTAGGCGCATAATCCCGATGTCACCGAACCCTGCGATGCCCAACGGTGCGTCAGCAGATTTGAAGATTGACACACCTTGAATCTGTGCAGCCTGCTGAACAGGATGCGGAAGGTAATCATCAGCAGCGTCAGGGTTTGCCCAACCCCAACGAGCAGTCACCTGCACCACAGCCTGCCCATAATCGAACGGCCATTCACGCGACTGGATCGCACGCACCCTCGTATACGGCCAGTTCTGTCCACCCAACTTCCCGTTCAACGGTTCCAACTGGTAATCACCAGCAGCCCACGTCGTTTCAAACACACCGTCATTGTCCTCATCAGTTTTGATGACCAGACCGGTGGTGGTGGAAATGTCGTCCACTTCTAGCAGCCACGGTGTCGAAGCAACAAACACCCGTGCAGTGGCAGCAGCCTGCTGCACAAAATGCCGGTCACAGAACGCTTGCACCATCTGTGTCGCTGCGTCAGCAGCCATCGTCAACCGGTTGTCATCAACCGCATCAGAGATACCCAAAATCTCCTTCAAGTCATCTTCCGTGACAAGCCGATCAGTTAGGTGAGCCATGTTGGAACCTTTCGCACAATCGCCATCATGCTACCCCATCGCACCGGGACGGAACGCGACACACCGAATATCAGCCGGACGAGGCTGCACATCGATCACACAATCAACGAACCCTGCTTCTTCCAACCATGCTGCTAGTTCTGCGGGTTCAATGTTGGCGTAGTGTTCACCGTCTTGCAGACCTTTGCCGTCAATCGCGCTGTGCGGTGCCCTCCCCGGCCCTGCTGCCGTCATCACAAACATCCCACCGGGCTGCAACATTTTGAACACCTGCAACACCGTGTCACGGGCACGCGGTGAATGCTCCAACATCTCCGTGGACACAACACAATCAACTGGGACATCTGGCAGATAGTCAGCAGCATCACACACAACATCAGCACCATCACCCGGTGCGATATCAACACCGATATAGGTTGCGTCACCAAACAGATGACGAGGGTTGCCGTTCACATCGCGTGAACCCAACTCCACCACCGTCCCAAACTGGCGACCCGTCACATGCTCCGCAACCCATTCCATTGCTTCATCGTGCATCAGCGAACCTCATTGATCGTTCCAACCACAACACGCGATCCTCGTCAGCGAACGACTGCCCCAACCGGTACACCTCATCATCAGGTGCATCATTCCAAATCGGATGCCGATGCTCCACCAACGACCGCGAACAATACCGAAACTGACCAGCCTGCTGTGCGACAGCAGACCACTCATTGTCCACATACCAATGACGATAACCCTCATGGCAAACCGTGAACGGGCCATCCCACGACGCACCGTGATCATCCAACCAGTCACGACGGATCGCCGGATGTGTTGCGTGTTGCCCTGACATCACAGAACGGTTCCGCATGTCGTTCGTCGCGACGAACGCTGACCCGTCATCAGAATGGACGATCTCTGCCCACCAACCCGGCCAGAACCTCACATCATCACCGACGAACAACAACCACGGTTCACTGGTTTCCCGATACCCAAGATTGCATTTCGTCGCGAACGTCTTTGACTCAGATAGGTTCACGATCATGTTCACCCGGTCATCATTCTCTGCTGCGATTTCGACTGCTGCCATTTCAGCCATGTCATCGTGATCCACAATGAAATAGATGTGCGCAGTGTGCGCGGTGGCTAGGCAGGACTCTGCGAACTTCTGCACGTTGTGCGGGCGACGCATCACCGGGACGATCACAGCAACATCAATCAAGGGGAGCCATCCTGTCGTACATTCTTTCATCCAACCACATGTGTTTCAGATGCGTCGTTTTCACACCAGTGTGAACATGCACCGGAATTTCTAGCGCGTTAGCACGGGCACACATCGACAAGTCCTCACTGATCCATGTGCCAGTGGAATGATTGAAGATCGGTGAATACCATGATTGCCCGTACTCTGCTTCAATCTTTGTGAACACAGATTTGTGAATGATCAAAAACGCTGACCCGGTAGCAGCACACGACAACATTGCGTCACGTTCATACTCCCTGCGAACCGTGAACCCATGCTGGTTGCCGTCGTCGTACCAGTCGAAGATTGTTGGGGCAGGCTGCACCAGATAACCGCCAACACCGTCAACACCAACTTCCCGGTTCATAAAACACAGACCGCCAACAATCGGTGCTTTCTCTGGGTGTGCGACTTCCATCAGCCGGTCAACCGCGTTGGCTTCAAACCCCATATCGGTGTCAGTCCAAAACAACCAATCAACATCAGGCATCTGATGAGTGAACTGGCGAACCGTGTCGTTCCGTGCTTGCACAATTCCACCAGTCCCGTATTTCGTTGCTAGCCAACCGCCACCAATCACCCGCTGCTTGTGAGCAACATCGTGAGCGATCAAAGCCATCAACGATTGATGCCAACTGTGCGCGACCTCCAAACTGTGAACGTAGGCCACACACACTTTGTCACGCTTCGCCATCGACATCCTCACTCACCGGTACAGGTGCAGGGGCAGCAACTTTCTTCGGACGGCCACGTTTCCGCACCTCACCCGGTGCCCGCGTCGCAGTCTCCACACCACGCGCCTCACGGTCGTTCGGCATCAGATTTCGGAACAGATCAGGACGGTACAACACGAACGGATCGGTTGCGTCCCACACCACACCTTCAGTGAGTCGAACACGAATCCCGTTCTGATCAGCAGTGACACATGTTGCAGCAGCAACAACGTGAGTTGACATTGGCAGTCTCCTATTCGGGCAGTCAGTTGGGCAGGTGCCCAACCCCATGCGACTGCCCACACACGGGGTTGGGCGAACGGTTTTCCGTGAGTGTAGCGCATGTGAAAGCCCGGTGGGTTCCCCCACCGGGCTGACACACTTCCGAACCCCGTCAGGGGATCAGGTCACTGGTTCTGCAACAGACGGAAGCCCAGATCGTTCACGGAGTCATATCCGTGACGAGCCTGCGCGAACCATCCACGCTGACCGGTCGGACGGCCATTGGTCGTGCCGAACAGATGCGGGATCAACTCCACGCTCATACCGGCACGCTGCGCCACGAGGAAGTTGGAGAAGTCACCAACAACCAGAATGTTCGCAGCACCCGTGGTGCCCGTGAACTCAGGTGCGTAGTCGGTGGTGCGGATCGGACGACCGAACAGGGTTCCGATACCACCAGCCGACAAGTCAACTGTGTAGTACGCGGAATCAGCACCAGCAGCGAAGGTACGAATCTCGTTCTCCACATCGGTGTTCATGATCCACGTCGCGTTGGCGCGGTAACGCTCAGGGAGCGACTTCCACACCTTCAACACATCGACCGCACCAAACGCGCCGTCAGTGGTCACAACCACTTCCACGTTGGTGTTCGCATCCAACGCGGTGAAGATACCGGTTGGCTGGCTGGAGCCGGTGCCGTTGATGGTGCCGTTCGCAACCAGATCGATGTAACCCTGATCCAGAAGGCGACGCATCTCCGCAGCAAACGCCGGGTAGTCGTCGCCAACTTCGACGCTGTACGGGATGAATCCGCGAGCGGAGTACACCGGCACAGTCGGCTGGGCGAGGGTAGGAGCGTCGTCGCTGACCTCAGCACCTTCACCGTCGTAGGAGAACGAAACGCCAGCAGACGAGACACCCTTCCATTCGTCGGTGGTGATGGTGACCACGCGGGCAAGGTCAAGCACTGGGGCAGCAGCAGCACCCGAAGTGAGAATGATCGACGGGTCGATCAGCACTGGGATACCGAATCCACCTGCGGTGTCGGTGCCTTCTGACATGGCGCGGAACTCGTCAAGAGCGCGAGCCTCCTCAGGGCTGAACGAGGGCGAACCCTGCGTGACACCCTTCATGAACGCGCTGCGGTAAGCGTCGTTCTCAGTGAGGATCATGCGCTTGGCGATCTGACCGCCATCGGTCATCGCGTTGCGGGTACGGAGCAGACCATCAAGGTGGTCACCGTTGCGTGCAGCAAGGTTCTTGCCGTCGCGGTCAAGAATCGCCAACGCTGCGTCACGGATTTCGCTGCGCGATGCGCGGGCAACATCCAGATCGGTGGCGGTGCGCTTCATCACCTGCGGGGCATCATGCCCTGCGCTGCGCTCAACAACAGCGTCACGCGCTGCGCTGATCTTTGCTTCACGCGCAACCAGCGCGTCATAGTCCGCTTTGCGGGCTTCGTGTTCGCTCAGGGCTGCGTCCAACTCTGCGTCCTCATCGGCGGTGATTTCTTCACGCTCCGACAGGTCAACGATGCGGGCGCGCAGTTCCTCAAGCGTCTGCTCAAGTTCGTGCTTCTTCATCTTGTTTCCCCTTATGGGTTGAGAGCGAACCGCATTCTTGCGATCCGCTGCGTTTTGGTTCTTGTTGAAGCGTGACCTGCGGTCGGGGCTTCTGTACCCGATGAGTGGTCGCCCGGGTCATCGGTTGGTTCGTCGGTGACTGACGTGATGTCAACACCTGTCGCCAGAATGTTAGCAATCTCATCACGCACATTTTGATCACTCAACGCGGACAATGCTTGACGGGTGCGAACACCCACAGATGTTTGCTCATACGCAGGGAACACGACTGGCCCGACCTCGTACAATTCGACCTCACGGATCGTGCGTTCTTCCATGCCATCGTTGGCACGTCCCCACGTTTCATCCACGATACGGAACCGGAACGACATCCCAGAGATAGCACCGTCACGGATCGCGTCACGCACCGGCTGCACCAACCAGTTATCAGACAAACGCGCCTTCACACGCAACCCGTGATCATCTTCACTGATGCTGGTGATACGACCCAACGGGATGCTACCGATCAGCGGATGTGCGCCATGATCAAACTGCAACACAGGCATCCGCATCCCCAACGTCCGCTTGAACGCGCCCGGTGCGATCCGCTCACGGAACTCACCGAACTGGTCAGCGATAGTTGTCCATTCGTTGAACACGGCACCGTACCCGTCAAGGGTCAAACCGTCATCGTTCGGGGCAACATCAAAATGTAGTTGGCGTGTGATGTTGTCCGTTGCCCGCACCAATGTTTCCATGTTGCTGCTCCGCTCATCTTCCATGATCTGTTCCGCTTTCCTTGCGAACCATTCGCGGGCAGGCTCAGGGTTCAACGGGTCTATCCCCCAAAGATAATGCGCGACGGCACCAGCACCCGGCCAACCATCATCATCCGGGTCACTGTTCGATGGCGCATCCAAATCGACAGCGTGACGCGCAGCCCACGCATTAGCACGCACAACCTTGTCTGCACTGATGTCACCATCAGCCATCTGCCGTGCCTCACGGATCGTCTTGTCAGTCAGCCCGTCACCACCGAAACCGTCAGCGCGTAGTTCCAGACCGCGGGCAGCAGCATCCATGATGTACTGCGGTGGATCAGTGTCCACTTGCCGTGACGCTTCATCTTCTGGTGATGGTTCTGGTAGCGGATCAATTTTGGTGAGCGTGTTGAAACGGTGACCAACCACAACGTCAGATTCAACCCATCCGTCACGCACCCGTTGGTAGACAGTGATCAGGGCTGCGGGGTCGTCCTCTGTCGCGTTCAACGTGAAATCAGTATTCGGCACATCCAACGTGCCTTCTGTGACGATGCGGATGATTTCACCTTGTGCAGTTCCACCAGCAGAATCCCAACGCACAAAATCGCCAACAGATAATTCACCGGCTTCTGCACGGATGTTCACTGGTTGCCACCGGTCACAGTAGTAGTCGCCACGCACATACTCGTCCCACAGATGGCACCACGCCATATCACCATCAACATTGGTTTCGTCGTAGTGGACACAATTCCCGCACGCACGACCCTCAGGCACATCATCGGACAAGGCAGGACGATATGCGTCAGGCAGATCACGCTTGTCTGATCGTTCACCGCCGGGTTCGACATCTTCAGCAATCGACAGAGCAACCATCTGATCAATCGCATCCTGTTTCGTCTGATGGCATCCCATCACTTCACCATCGTCTTTGATGGTTGCCCAACCTGCACAATCAGCAGAATCGTCGGTGATGTAGTACGGCATCAGACCGCCTCCGTCCCGTCAGATGGTGGCTGCAACTGGACGCTGTACAGACCGGTGTGAACCAGTTTGTTGAAATCGCCTGTGGTCACCGCGTCAACAATGCTGTCAGGTTGGAACCCGGCACGCACCAACGCTTCCATCGTGAGTGCTTCACGGTTCTTGATGTCAGCCATATCTTTGACATCTTCCTGTAGGAACGCAACATCACGGTCGTCGTACCACAGACGCACAGTCGGATCAGGCAACGTCAACACGTTCTGCAACGCAGCAGCAGCAGACCGCCACAACGGACGGATCGTGCCGTCAGCGAACCGGCGACGCGCAGCAACATAGTTCCCAGAGTTGAGTGACGAACCTGCGAGACCTTCACTGATCCCCAGATACGACGCAGGCACACCAGCAGCAGCAGCAATACGAGTCTCACCCGCACCCTGCACCGCTTTCAAGTTCAGTTGGTCGAAGTTCGCACCAACAACTTTCACATCTGCGCCACCACCCAGATACAAAGTTTTGAACGCACGATCAACCCCGCGATGTGACGCATCCATCCGCTGCACAAAAGTTTCAAACGCTTCTTTGGTGATCTGCGGATCGAACGACACAACCAGATTCGGAGTCGCACTGTTCCGCATGAATGAATGCTTGTACTCGCTGAACGAATCATCAGCAGAAATATCCGACAGCACTGTGCTGATCCACGACCGGCCACGGAACGGATGTTGCGGATCAGGCAACGGTTTGAAATGGCAAATCTCGTCGGGAGTGAACATCGCCAACTCGCTGCCGTTCGCATCCATCACCGCATAACCAACAAGCGACTGACCGTAGGGTTGACCAGTCACCTCGTCATCGATCTCACCAGTCATCACCATCACACGCGCAGGGTTCAACCTCACCAACTCTGAACCGCCACGAACCTCACGCCGATACCAATAACTGTTGCCATACAGATCAGCGTCAACCAGCATCCGTGCCAACAGATCACCCGTCGTCGCACCCTGCCACGGTTGTTCCAACACCGACAACTCAGTAGTGCCAAACAACGAACCGGGACGTGAATCACGGAACGGTTGCCACTGGAACCGTGCTTCAGCAAACACCAACATGCGAGCATGAATCGCAGCAGCCACAATCGGATTGCGTTGACCCTGCAACGCAGTCAACTCCGACGGAGACACCACAGGTGCTACATACTTCTGACCGCCAAACGCGAACGACTCAAACAGACGCGCATAGTCATTGAACGACAAACCATAGCCGGAACGTGACTCAACCCGACCGAACAAATTAGCCAAAGCCATCAGCCACCACCGCGTTCAACTGCCACACCGTAACAGACTAGACCAACACCAGCGACCACAAACGCCAACGCCAACGACCACAACCCTGCACCAACAACAAGAGACACCAAACCCGACACCTGCAAACCCGGTGCGACCCATCTACGATCCAACGTCATACTCCTAACTGAACGCAGCCCACAACTCAGCAGGTGCGTTCACATCCGGTTTGCTATTCGCCCGATGATACGCGATACATAATGCCACAGCACCATCAATCTTTCCGCGACTCTTACCCTTCGACAACGTGAACCCCGTTTCATTCATACGAGGAACAGCGTTCAACACATGCGCCGTGAACGCAGCATCAGCCCCATGCGTAATCTCGCCACGCTTCAACGCTTCAAACGTCGCACCCACAGCCGGAGTCATCCGTTGCAACGACTGCGGAATTTCCACCATCGGCAAACCCTCATCCAACAACTGCTGTGCAGGCAAATCAAAAAACCGTGGGTCGAACGAAACTTCACGCACATCAAACCTGTCAGCCAACTGACGGATCGTGTGCATCACATCAGTCACATCCAACCGTCCATCCTCCGTCGGATTCCAAATCTTCGCATCCGCGTGCCACCGGCCATCATCACGCTGCTGCACCCACACAATCGCAGTGGAGTCATGTTTCAACGCGACATCAACACCAACCCACACAGGTTCCCCATCCACCATCGTGAACGGTTGCTCCAACTCATCCCACACCTTCTTGCCGTCATCACCCAACCAACACTCAGTGCCCTCATGCCACTGACCCAACCGGAAGATACGGAAATGCGACTCAGGTGACATCGCCACCGCCATATCTAACGCACCCTCATTCATATAGCCCTCATCAAGAGCCGGGTTCGCCTTCCGCCACTGCGCCTTGTCCGTCACATCACAACCCTCATCCGCTGCATACTCCGTGAACCGGAACCCGGCAGGCAACGCACCATGACGAACACGCTCACGCATATGCCACAAAGCGTTCGACTTCTCAAACCCCGGCGTGCCAATCCCAACCACCAACGACCGTGGACGCTTACCCGAAGCCAACAACATCGAATCCCACGACGTGACCGGCATGAAACCAATCTCATCAACAATCGCCAACGACGGATCAAGACCCTGCAACCCGTCCGGGTCATTCGACTTCGGAAACATCTCACCATGATTCAACGGAGTCACAATCTTCTGCCCACCAATAGCCGAATACACATGACAGCGTGACGACAACTCCCACTCATCACGCAACATCGCCAACGCCACCCCATACACCGACGTGACAGCCTGCTGCACCGTCGTCGCCACCACAGGAATCTGCGGGGCACCAGACTCATCCGGATCAAACAAACCCCACAAACCCAACGCAGCCAGAAACGTCGATTTTCCATTCCCACGACCAACAGACATCACAGCAGCCTGCACACCGTCAGCCAACACCTCTTCCAACCATTCCTTCTGGAACTCAGCCAACCGCAACGGTTGACCCGCACCGTAACCCTTCGGTGAACGGCAATAGGTTTCGATGAACCGGATTGCACGGGCATGACGTTCACGGGTTCGCCAACGCAGCCACGGGCCGGGTGAATCGTTCTCCAGTTTCTTCCCGGCGTTCCGGTTGCCACGCATCTGCGCACCAACCTCACCGCCTTTCGCCTTCGTCATTTATTCATCCCCAATGTATAAACCATGTATAAAGCCTGTGGACAAAACTGTGGACAAACCCTGTGGATAACCCACCGGCTGCCCCAACCCTGTGGATAACTGTCTTTCTAACCAAACG
>BCSF01000479.1_pt1 | contig 15451 bp, 35 predicted proteins | sample 1016431 | NCBI WGS metagenome assembly BCSF01 (sample SAMD00045685;SAMD00045686;SAMD00045687;SAMD00045688;SAMD00045689;SAMD00045690;SAMD00045691;SAMD00045692;SAMD00045684;SAMD00045690;SAMD00045691;SAMD00045692;SAMD00045684;SAMD00045685;SAMD00045686;SAMD00045687;SAMD00045688;SAMD00045689, study...
ACTTTGCAAGTGACATGTCAGCAGAACCATCAGCAATTTGCTGGCCCGCTGGCAACGCTGTTGAGGTCGAACCAGTCTCACCAGTAAATGCTGTGCCGAGTGCTGAAGCGATGATTTCATCGTCCATTGCGCGGCCCATAGCTGCGGCAGCAGCTTGTGCATATGCTGATGTTGGGTCGATAAGCATGCGTACTTTGTCCTGGTCATCAATCAGGTCTGCATACTCATAGTCTACGAGTGACACCCGACGACGTGCGTGTGGGGTATCAATCTGTGGTGTGTCAGCATGGCGAGTTGTACGCTTCTGCGCAGTTGCCTTACCAACCTGGTCAAAGAAAGCATTTTTGCCAGTCATATTCTCTACGCGCACCGCATCACGCAGACGGGAACCCATCTGCTGCGATAGCATCTGCACGTTTGCAGAATACTGCTGGACAAATGCCGTGGTTACTTCTGTGGACATAGCGTCCTCCTTTTACACGGTTACATTTGAACTTTTCGGTGCGCTACCCTTTCGGACACTCCTGGTCTTTTCAGCCGACTTATGGCCCCCATCTTTCTGGTCGTCAGCAGGACGAGTTGCCTCGCTACCCCGCATCACCCACTCATAGTATTGGTCTGCGAGTAGGTGTGGATTGAGTACGTCACGCTGGCTACCGAACTCGACAGCTAATCGTAGGCACTCAAGCCGAATATCTGTGACGGAAAGTTCATCATCCATGTAACTGTTCCATCAAATGTTGCATCCGTTCTACAGCCTTGTGTCTCGCAATCGGGTTTTTTCTATCCCAATAAGCATGAGACTTATCATTCATAATGGCATCAATCTCAGCTTGCGCTGTGGCTGGTGTCATTACATTTGACTGTGACATTTCTGCAACAGTGTCTTCACTGGTGACAGATTGCCTGAAATCAGCGATTTTTGCAAATGCTTTAATAAACTCAGCGTTATCGCCCAGCTTTGAACCATCTGCTAAAGTGATGTTAAACATCTCAGGGTCTGCAAATTCTTGTGCTACCTTTGCAGCCGCCTCAACCTTTTGGTCAAACGCACGGCCCCACTCACTACGCAATGATTCCACAGTCTGTTCCTTTGCGGCCTCCGCTAACTCAAGAGACTGTGCGCCAGACTGTTCAATGCTACTCTTGTAGTAATCAAGAATACCCTTGGCTTGGTCTGGTGAAAGGCGCAGTTTATGTGCAATATCTGCGTAATCTGTGGCAAGTTCTTCAGTAATTACGTTGCCATCGACTTCAATGCCGTACCCCTTTGGGTCTTCTGGTCTGCCTAGACGGTCATAGATACGGTCTAGGTCTTCGTCTGTTGGGTTGACTGGCACTGCAATCTTGTCTGCACCAATCAATCTTTGCGCGTTCACATAGGAACGGGCTAGGTTTTCAACATCCTTAATAGGTGAAATGCTAGGATGTTCGCGTAGTTCCTCTGGTATCATGTTTAGAAACTCGTTACCAGACCCGCCTGATGCTACCTCAGATGGGGTTTCCATCATTGGTGCCGCCTCTGGCTGGGCTACCTGTTCGACTGCTTCTTCTGACATTTATTCCTCTTTCATCATGTTGTGGATATGAAGGATAACAGCACGTTTCCCTTCCTCAAATGCTGTGGCGTTTGCATCGCCAGCAACATAGCTTGTGGCACGATAGTTACACCGCGCCTCTAGGTCAGCTAATACTTTAGCTGAACTATCTGTGTTAAATGTTTGTCTGTAAAGGTCTTTTAGTTTTTCAATCTCAGGTGTCACTTACTAACCATCCTGGACGCTTGCGCTAACTGCGACACATTCTGGACATCTTGCTGGTCTTGCATCATTTCCATCTGTGCCTGTTGTTGCGCTGCACGTTCCTCTCTAACCTGTTGTACCTCACGTTCCGACTTCAACGCTGTCTTTGGAACGCCTAGTGCATCAGTCACATGCTTCACTAATCCATCTGCATCAATGTGGTCGCCTACTGGGATTGCCTGTGATAGCGGCATCAATATCTCAAGTGCCTTCATTGTGCTGTTTAGGCTGCTTGACTTCTGCGCACGGGCTAGTGGCGATACATATTCAATATCCACATCGCGCCCCTGTAGGATTTCTGGTGGCGTTGGAAGCATGTCACCGCGCAACATCAATGCAAACACACGGTCAATCAAAGGCCGCAGCATCTCATTCATCAATCTACCCAGCACAGGGCCGATGACTCGCATACGTTCTTCTTGCCTTTGAACAACCTCTGTGGCTGTCATGTTAGGCGACTGCCCACTAAGAAGCTGGTCAACATAGAACGCAGAACGAATAGCACCACGGCGTTGTTCTTCCATATTCAGACCAATAGGAATGTTCGCACCTGTGTTCAATGGCGTAATCATGTCTCTTGTGCCGCTTCTAAAGAAGTTCAATCCCCCAGGCTGCGTACGGATGGGCAAGAGGAAACCATCGTCAGGAACAAGAAGGGGAGGGTCAATCTGTTTCTGCGCAGCTTGGATGATTGTCTTAGACATCAGATTCAACATCTTAACGTCAGGCAACGCAACCATCGCTGGGGAACGCCCCATTGTCTCACCAGTTGCCTTCAAAAATCGTGGGACAATGTACGGGAACTCTTGGAAGCCACTTTCAGAAAGCAGCCCCTTGCTTTGCATGTCAACATAGAACGACGCAAACGGCATGTTCTTGTTGTCACGCTTGTTAGGGTCACGGTTAATACGCGGTACTACCGCATGTAGGATTTCTACTTCTTCATCAGGTTTGTCTTTGAATACCTTGCGGATGTAGTCACTAACCTGGTCAAAGCCAAAGCGTTGCACAGCTTGCCGTGCCGGAATCTTATAAGTTCTAAATACTGTATCAACAATACCGTACTGGTTTTCTTGCACATAGAACTCAGAGATGTGGCGTGTGCTAAACCGCAGATTGCCATCATCCATTTCAGCGAACATACAGCCTGTGCCAAACACAACCAAGTCCACATACATCTCATGGACTTCAGTTTCAAAGTTAGACTGATTAAATGCCCTCATCATGCGCTGGCTAGTTTCCTGCAACCACTCACGCACATCATCATCACGCCCGATATTCTCATCCTTCATATCAAGCATGAACCAAGGCGTAGCACCGCTGGTCAGCATCCCGTGCAAACTAGCAGCAAGCAAGTCAACAGCCTGGAGTGCAGTACCATCAAAGATAAGTTCCATCCGCTTTTCGCCTCTGGAACGCTTACGGACAATATCCGCTTTGCGGGGCAGCATGTAATCAGCTAGTTCCTGATAATGCGTGTCCCAGTTATCTCTACGGCCTTTAAGGTATTCGTACCGCTTTACCAGACTCTTGATGAAATCTTGCATGTATTACCCCAGTAATGTAGGTGTGCCGCCAGGTGATGTCGCGCTTTTGTCTTCTAGCGCACCGGCAACAATAGTTGCACCAGTTCCTTTGCGGCGTTTGCGCTGCTGCATAGTTGCTTCTTCAGCCAATGCAGCCGCACGTTGTGTGTCTTCTTCACCCGCTTGTACTGGTGGTGGTGGAGGTGGCGGGGCTGGTGGAGTGTATACTTTTGGCCTCAGAAAAGACATTATGCACCCCCTGTTGGAGATTTTGCGCTAGGTGTTGAGTAGGTTGCGCCGTAGCCTTCCATCAATGTGCCAGCACCGCCAGCGCGTTTGCCTTTAGTGCGGCGTGTGCCACGACCCAGCATTGTATCATCTGGCACAACTTCCGGCGTTACCTCTGGTGTAACCTCTGGTGTTGTAGCTGGCATGTCTGGCTTGCCGGGAACCACACCTAAAGCCTTGCCAGTTTCTTTGGCTATCTTCTTGCCTGGCTTTTCGATTAGTTCTTCAAATGCCTCGGCAGCTACTTTTTCTACGCCTGTGGCTACTTTCTTAACAGGCTTCAAAGCCTTCTTCATAATTTTCTTTGGTGCGCCGCCACCCATGTCACTCACTCCTTAAACTGTGAAACCCTAGCTTCTGAGTCTCAGTCCGAAGCCAGTACGCATTTGTATACCCCATACTAGATAACATACTTTTTAAGTTTCTGAAACCTATTGCTATGTTACGCTTGCCACCCTTGGCTATAAAGTCAATTATCCACGGAACAGTACCGCCACCGTCATAACCGTCTGCTGGGAACTCTAAGCTGTCTGTATACTCTACAACATGTTTATATCCAGGAAACGCCCAAGTCGCAAAGCATATCGGCATCTTATTGTCATCCCGCAATACCATGTATTGCCCTAGCATCATAGGCGGTCTGATGCAGCGTTCAACTTCTTCAACGCCCCACCAGCCGTGATAATCACTCCAATCAAGCAAATACTTGATAGCTTCTACATCAATCGACTTACTCATAGCGTAAATGGGTTATACTCCATCTGTGCAACTTGCTGGGGAGGTTTGCTAAAGTTAGCCCTGTTCTCTAGCCCAACAGCCAAATATCTAAATGCGTCAGCCGCGTGGCTGGTAAAGTCGTGCAGTGGATGGTCACGGAATACCTTGCGCCGTTCGTCAAACTCCTGCCTGTACTGCCGCAAATACTCCAACCCCTCATGGCACTTGTCCTTATCAAAATAGCATTTAGGTATCAGCATCCGTGCTGCGTTAATTCCATCAGCAACTTTCATTTTAGGAACTACACGGAACTTAATGCCAAGAGTATAAGCAGTCTCTAGCCTAGACCTACCGCTACCTAGTTCCCGCACCTCAATGTCATGCGGAGCCAGGTGGTCGCCATAGGTATAATCTTTTTTGCTTAGAACGTCAGCGTAGTGGTCTAAGCCAACCCCGCTACTTTCATAATAGTCAATTACGTTTACAGCACCGCCACGGAATATCTGGGCAAACCAAATAGCCGTTGAATCATTTATACCCAAGTCCCAAGCTGTATGCACTGGGTACATAGGGTCGTAAGGTATGCGCGTAACCCTGCCATCTTCATCAGCAGCGGCTAACAGTTTCGCGTAATACGCACCAATAATAGCAGCCGTGAAGGAACATTCGTATTCCTGTTCATATTGTTCTGGTGTCATCTGTGCCTGGGCAGCGGCAAGTTCCTCTGGCTTCACCAAACCACTCTCACTAGCCTTGACCGTCTTGTGATACCATTGGTCAGAACCGTTCTCTACCTCTGACTTAGCAGTCTCTAGCAAATCATAAAAGTGATTATGCCCAGCGGGTGTACCCAAAAAGATAGCAGCCCCTTCTCTATCGGATAGGGCGGGTCTAACAACCTCCCCCCACACCCTTGGGTTCTGCATACCAAACTCATCGAAAGCACACATATCTAAATAAATGCCACGAAGGGAGTCAGGGTTTTCTGCCGACAGCAACATCAATCTGCCGCCGTTGGGGAAGTCCACCCGTAATTCTGTCTCATTGAAAGAAACACCAGGTATCACACCTGCATAATACTTCACATAGTCCCAAGCAATACGTTTGGCTTGCGTAAAAGTAGGTGCCACGAAAGCAACCCTTGGACGGGGGAGTTCACAAGTCAAGGCCTTCTTGATTAATTCATTTACCGCCCAGACTGTTTTGCCAAAGCGTCTGTGCATCACAAGCACATTCCACCGCTTCAAGCTATTGTGCATCTCAGCCTGTAAGGGTCTAGGCTTGTAAGGTATCTTAACTGGTTGTGCCACCATCAGTCTCCCACAATATCCTTACAGTACCGTCACTCACCTCTACGCCAGCACGGTTCTTGCCCTCGCCAAACTTCTCAGGTAACACCTTGCCTACCTTCCAGCGCACATGATGGGCATAGTCCCTCAACACATGCGGGTTATAATCCTTAACTCCGTGTAGCGCATCGCTATACAACGTGTCCAGTTCTTCTAACGCTTTCTCTGCGCTGTACTGCTGTGCCTCTTTCACAGCCGCTGCAAACTCCTCATCGCGCTTGCAACGCTGGTAGAACGCAGTCCTGGATACGCCAGTGGCCTCGCACACATCAACAATGCTATGCCCGTCAGCTATGCTGGATAAGATAATGTCGGTTCGCTGTTTTGTTAGTTTGGTCATGTAGTTCTGCCTGTGCTTCTGGCTGTGTGTTGAAAAGGACTATTTAACATATATAAAGCCGAGCCGCGCGTGTCGGGGGTGCCGCCTTGCAAAACATGCCCCCCTATGACTCTAGCTGGCAGACATGCGATGCCTTGCCATGTGTTGCGTCAATACAACACTGTTGCAAATATGTCACACTGTGATACGCTTGCGCTTGCAATGCAGCGCGGTGTGTCCTGTGTGTTGTGTGTGTGATAAAACACAAATCAAACCATTCCCCAAACAAATATCAAACAAATTCAAACCTTATTCAATCCATTGCAGACTAAGGCTTTGCGGTTCCGGTGTAAACTTTTTTTACATTTTTTTGCACTATGTGTATTGACGGGCGCAAATAATGCGCTTATGTAAGGTCTATAGCTTGTTTCTGTGGAGGGTCAACATGCTTAAAACATTTCAATTACCGCAAGACAACAGACGCGGCCCGAACTGTGGCGTAACGGCCATCGCAGTTAGTGCCGGCATTTCATTTCAACGTGCTTGGTCATTATGTGCAACAGCACCAAGCCGCGTAACAAAACGCTTTAAAGGCGGAACACATCACAGACAACGCATTGAAGTGCTAGACCATATCGGCATGCCTTACCAAGTTATGCATCTGCCTAAAATGACCTTGCAAAAGTTCTGCGACATTGCGCAAGACGACACAACATACATGGTTACAACGACGGGTCATGTTCAACTGGTGAGAGTCATAGACGGGCAGCCGTACATACTAGACCAGACCGGCTGCAAGCCTATCGAAGAATATTGGGGCAGACGCAAATACATATCAAGAGACGTGCTTAGAATGGGTCAGGCACCACAGGCAGCCAAAGCACAACCAAAGCCGCAACAGCCAGTGGCAAAGCATCCACAGGCTAACAGCACACTATTTCCTAGCTTGTTTCCGAACCAACACAACGGGCAAGCACCACAACAACTGTCACTATTTTAAGAGGGTTAAACAATGGCAAAATTTAACGGTTATACATCATGGAACGCTTGGAATGTTTCACTGTGGATTAACAACGATGAACCGCTTTACAGAGTCGCTTATGACACTGTCAAAACACACGGCTACAACAGAGGGTTGAGAATACTGGTTAGCATGTGGGAAGGCGACAAGACGCCAGATGGTGCCGTGTTCAATAGAACAGGCATCAAGCAAGCAATTCAAGATATTTTATAGGAGGGCATGAAATGACTATTAGACGTTTTGCAATATGGGTTGAGGCATTAGGCGAAGCACCAGAGGTTGCTTTTCACTGGCGAGGCGATGCCCAACAAGGCATTGAACGTGCCAAGCGTGATGCTAAAGAAATTGGCTTGACGTTGGTTAATGTTGAAGCAGAACCCCTAGAAGTGGAGGCATAGAAAAATGAAACGCACACACAATCTTAACGCAAATAAATATCTCAAAATCAACGCTTGGCTGGCGGCACGTTATGCCAGAACAGACAAGAACGGCAGACGTTGGCTTGACCAGTACATCGGCGGCAGACCAAGCAAATACAAGCGGCTAGAAAAAGCATTTTTCGACCGCTATGTCATGCACCCGCAAAACTGGAGTCTTTAGCCATGAACAGAGGCACAATAGAACTTGTAAACGGCACGATATTTCTGCTTGTGATGGGTGTTGTCATATATGGCTTGATGGGTGCCGAGGCATGGCTGTGGCAAGCTATCAAATGGGCAATAGATACATTTGCCTAGTAAACCTAGCATAGACGGGTCAAAGCCTGTCTGTGGCCTTTAAATCGCCATTAATCATAGGGAGAGGGAAAACCAATGGCAACAGTAAACAAAGAGGGCATCTATCACATTCAAGATTGGATTGATACGCACCAAGAATACAACCCGCGAGTGTTTGACCTATGGGCAAACGGGATAGCCTCAGAGGTAAACCGTTGTGCAAACCTTGACGATGATTTGCAGAGAAACGGCGAGTTTATTTATGAAGTGGGGCTGCGTGATGCACAAGGCCATGTAATGACAATAGCATTAGAGAAACAGCATTTTGAAATGGAGGGCTAAAATGGCTAAAATAGACAAAACAATGAATAAACACGACGAAGAACTTTGCCGCGCAGTGTCGGAAATATTCGGCGACTCCGAGGATTTAGTGCAAGGTACTTATAGGGCAGCATTTATGTTGATGGTGATGGTATATCACAACGCCGAGGACTGCCCAGATGGTATGGAGAAAGGCGTTGAAATCCTGTCTTGCGCAATACAACACGCACAAGATGAAGTGTTGGCAGGATTCCAGGACATAGAGGAGAAAAAACAAAAACGCCGCCTCAAAGACAAGGCGAGGCGGTTTACCAAGAAAGAATTAGAGAAAGCAGTAAAGGAGGTTTGAACATGTACCTAGTATTCGCAACAGTAGCCTATCGCAGTAATGCGGTAGGCCATTCAACCGAGGTTCAATCTTGGGATTGCTTCGACTCACCAGAGAAAGCGCGGCAGCACATGCGTCACTTGATACAGCAGCACGACATGGACTTGCTGGATGTAGGCGTTGCCACTATCACTGACAGCATCAGAGAAGAATTGCTGAAAAAGCAGCCAATGGGCTTAGAGGATTAGAGAAATGGAAAGAACCATCACAACGACTCTTGACTATACGAACACAACGGACAGAGAGGCTTTTGAAATCTGGATGGATGCTTGCCCTGTTCCATTTAAATCAAATGGGACGCATAAAGTGGGGAAGGACACCTTAAAAAGCTATTTCTTTTTCGTTGATGTTGTTGAAAACCACATTTTGAAACTAAGGATGCGTGACCATGACACCAACAGAGTTTAAAGAAAGGCGGCAGTTCCTGGGCTATACGCAACAGGGAATTGCTGAAAGGTTGGGGCTGTCTCGCAGAAGTATTCAAGCCTATGAAATGGGGGAGACACCCATAAGCAGAGTCATAGAGATGGCTATTGAAGCTATCGAACTAGAAGAAAAATAGGAGAGAAACGGGTGCTATGCTTAGCAAGTTATATAAAACTTGCTAGGCTTAGCAAGTTTAGCATCCAGATTTTTTATATCAAATATCAGGTTTTATTTAGCAAGTTTTGCATAGCAAGTTTTATTAAACACCGCCGGAGGCGATTATATTTACATCTGAAAACCTGTCAACCACAAATTTATAACTCACTGTCAACTAACGATTCAGCCGCCAGCATAAGCCAAGTCTCAAACGATATGATAGCGGTGCTTTGCTTGCTGACATAGTTGCTGCTAATGCTAGAGAGAAACACCACACAGCACATAGGTTGCCGGTCATACTTGTAAATGAGAACGGGTTGGGTGCCATTTGATAACGAGGCGGTAACAACCTGTTCCCACCATTCCCTGCGGTAGAAAATAGAACCGTTGCTATTGTATCTTTTGCACTCGATTGTCCAGCCTGGTAGCCCGATTAAATCGCCGTGGTCACTTGACCTGTATTGTTCCAAATCACGTTTCACTTCGCTGTCATACCCTGTGTATTCTTGAAACCATTGGTTAATCTTTGTAGCACATTCGCGTTCAAACGAGGCACCCTTTACCCTAGAATTTGTCACTTGCCGACTCCATATTACATAACCCTCTGCACCGTGCCGCCCCACACATAGACGAGAAACCCAGCCGGATGGCACAGGTTCATCCTTGTGTGCATAGCGATACACCCACCTAGTGATAGCTGTTACCACCCTCTAAATGCACCTCAATAAATATCTCAGCCTCATCAGACTCGACTTCACCAAACCCGCCGCATGTCTCGCACTCTTGCATGATGCCAGCCAGATACCCGCCATTGGCATGGTCAACAACAGCTATCTCAACTTCATACTCACCTTCACCGCCGCAATCGGGGCAAGTCACCCACTGGTCATCGTCATTGTCCGTGGTATTGTTTGAAGAAGTCATCTGCCTTAACCTTTCCGTCTGTTGCTAGGAATATCCTACGCATAGTTTCAGGCTGCGGGAACCGTTTATTCCGCACGATAAGAGAAATAGCAGAGACAGATAAACCAGCTTTACTAGCAAACCGTCTCATGCTAAGTCTTTGTTCTCTAATGTAATCTTTTAAATACATAACTGCATGATAATACAGTGTTGACAGCTTGTCAAAAGGTTGGTACGACAGGTTATCTGAAAACGCATAGCGTCAAATGGAGGGTCAAGTGGAATATGAGATTCCAGATTACCGCAAAGAGTTTGGCTGTTACCACAACAGCGCAAGCGGCGGTACACAATCAACATATGAAAATATCTTTAAGCTGTATCTGCGTAAGGAATACAAGATGCAGTTCCCAATGTCTGCCCGTCCCCGTGCTGGTCAGGTAGTACAGGAAGGCTGTGACCATTACTTTGGGTTGCACGATTACTCGCCTGTCAGAGGCCGACAAGAGGGCTTGTCACATGATGAGGCAGTACGACATGCCATGACAGAGTACATGAACTACACGCCGATTAAATGGGACGGCGGCAAAGATGCTGATGTATATGAAGCATGCAAGGATGTCATACCAGAGATGATACGCCACGCCATTGATGGCTTGGAAGAATACTTTGGCAAGAATGTAGAACTGGTTGGCGAATACCAGCGCACATTTAAAGATGACCGCATCGACATACCTACCATTATGTTCTTGGACTACGCGGATGACACTAGGCAGATTGATTTGAAATGCAGTCTGCCACTAGCTAACCCGCCAAAGAAAGATGGCACCCGCACTTGGCGCGTACCCAAGCCTAAGACAGAACCGACTATGCAACAGGTGATGCAACAGGCTGTTTACTGGAAAGGCACAGGACTGACACCAGCTTTGCTGTTTGTTACGGCAGAGGGCTACAACCTAGCAACGCCTGATAACTGTGACATGCTGAAGCCAGCAGTCTTGGAAGAAATGTATGAGTCAATCGTGCAGCGTTGGCTGGTGCTACAGAACCTAATGAAAGCAGCTAATGGCAACTGGAGAACACTGTTTGGTATGGTCACACCTGATTATGCTGAGATAGCGCAACGGCATGGCCCTGAGATATTGTACATTGCCAAGCAAGCATGGAGGGCAGAATGAACGTACCAACTTTTGAGGAGATACGAGAGGCATTGAGGGTGCCAAGAATATATGAACTTGATGTGCCAGTTATAAATAGGCAAGAGGCTAGGCAGAAAGGCTTTGTGCGCTACTTTACAGGCACCAGGTGCAAGAACGGTCACATTAGTGAGAGGAACACTTTAAGTGGGGCTTGTATCGCTTGCGACAGGGTTAGATATGAACTGAGGAGGGTCAGTGATGAAACAGAATAAAAAAATATTAGACACAGAGTTGATGATACCAACTAAAAATGCTTTGCGGCAAGACAACCTTGTAACTTTAGAGGAAGTGTCTCAAAAGACTAGGGACGAACTGTCTCGAATGCCTGGACTTGGGAAGAAAGGTATAATGCAAATAGAGGAAGTGCTGTTTAACCACGGGTACAGGTTAAAGTGTCGTCAGTCTGCATATCATACTAAGTATAAATTTGATGAAGATAAGCTGGCAGTAATTGTGCCGCGATTGCAGCATCAATTAAAAGGCATGTTGTCTATGCAAAAGGCTGTGTATGAATCTTTGCAAGCCTTAGAAGAAGCAATGGAGTCGGAGAGGGACAATGACTGAGATAGAACAAGAACACGCACAGGCGATTGACCTGACACAAGAACGCATCAAGCGTTTAGAGAAAGACATGGCACACGCAACCAAGCAGATAGAGGAACTGCACACCATGCTTGCGGCGTTTATGAAAGCGATTACGGAATATCAAGAGGAGGCTAACGACAATGACTAATATTCAAGAGGCAATGGCTCTGGTCAATGAACTATACAAAGGCCACGCCATAAAACAAAAGGGCGGCAAGATGTATCTGCAAGTGGTGCATCGTGTCGAGGCTTTCCGGCGCACACTAGGTGCAGAGTTTGGCATTGATACACAAATAATTGTGGATGATGGGCATCGTGTCGTAGTCAAAGCGGTTGTTACAAACAAGGACGGCATCACTGTTGGTTCTGGTATGGCTGAAGAAATCAGAGGGCAAGGCCATGTCAATACAACTTCGGCCTTGGAAAATGCTGAGACATCTGCTATAGGCAGGGCATTGGCTAGTCTCGGCTTATCCGGTGGCGAGTACGCATCTGCTAATGAGATGGATGCAGTGCCGCGCAAGGCAGAGAATATCAAACAGAATCAGGCGGCGGCTGTTGAGCAAGACCCTCCAAGTCAAGTGTCTCCGGCCCCGCCTGAACCAATCACAGATGATGAAACAGAAGCCCAGAACGAAAGGTATGACAAAGCCTTTTACATGGACATGTCGTCTAGATTGACACAGGCACGACACATTTCTAAAGTTCATGGACTATTTGAGGAGATGAAACCAAAGATACAGGAAATCAAGAAGCGCAATCCAGAACGCGCCAAGCACATACTGGAATTGTTTATGAAGCATGAGGATAGGCTTTCAAATGGAAAATAGCTTTGGGACATATCAACACAAAAACTGGCAAGGTTCCATGTTCCCATATGATAAGGAAGGCAATGAAAACAGGCCTGATTTTCGTGGGATTATTATGATAAACAATGAAAAGTATATTATTTCAGCTTGGAACAACGTCACCATAACATCAGAGATACCTTACATGTCTCTAAATTTATCCAAGTATAGGCCAAGTAAAAGCGAAGGAGATGTAAATGGCTTTGAATAAACTCACAACTATCCGTGTAATCCCTACAGACCCAGACAAGAACGCCACCCATCGCAACAACAACTGCAAACCCCACAAAGGCCAGGAACCTGTTGACCTAGTGTTGTCTAAGGAAACACGGCATAGCATCTCTGTGTTCCAGAATGATGACGGGTCTATGGACATCGTTATCAATGAACGCACACTGGACAGAGACTACCAAGCAACCGATAGCGTATCAGCTAACGTGCATCAGGGTGGGTTCAAAAAGGTGGCGGAGACTGTGGAAAAGCCACGGATGTCACTAGATGATGACTCCATCCCATTTTAAATCACTTGTGTTGGTAGCAGTCTATCCCAATGGGCTGCTACTAACCATCAATGGTGAGTCATACTTCAAGCAGATGACATGTGAACAGATGCTGAATATGGCACAGGAACTAATACATCGTAGTGTGCATGAGATAAGACATGGCAAGGAAGAAGGTTGATACCAGGCGAATCAAATGCGATGTGTGTGGACACAAACACTACATCAAAGACGGTGGCTGGGTATGCCTAGCTAGTAAAAAAACAATATGCTATTCAATCAATCGGAGGGATTGTTATGAACAGATGCAAGCACTGTGGGCAAATAAAGTTAGGCCAGCCCAAGAAACAAAGAGGCCGCTGGACATTCGTAAAGAATTTGAAAGCTGGTGACGCGATAACTTTTGATAACTGTGATGAACACGAAAAGGCAAGGGATGCTGTAAGATACTACAACATCCCGTACAAAGCCTTTAAGCATAAAGATGGTTCTGGCTACAGCCTAGTTATTTCTTCTTAGACTTCATAATCTTTTTCTGCAAAGCGGCTGGCAATGTCTTCTGCTTTGCAGTTAGTTTTTTCTTAGCTGGACGACCTTTCTTTGAACCATAGGTTCCTTTTCCCATAGGCATGTTAGCAATCCCACTTCCTTAATGATTTGTTGATACGACTATTCGGGTCACGCGCTGTCTTTTTACTGGTCAGCTTCTTTTTCATGCCTTTCATTCTAGCACAAAAACTTTTACGCCTAGCTGCTGCTTTGGGCGATTTCTTTGCTTGCTTGCGAGATACAGGTGGCTTTAGATTCATGCCTTGACGTTTAGCAGATGCACGACCCTTGGCGTTCAGACCGCCTGACTTACTCTTACCAGCCTTGCGTTGCCATGCCGGAGTCTTAGCCATCTTTCTTTAGCCCGTGGGTATACCCATCTTTTCTGTTATATGTAAGCGACTCTGCGCGACCATGTTCAACGTAGCTACAATGTATCCAGCCAGTGTTGCCGCCAGTATAGCACTCAAGAATAAGCTGGTCATAGTCTAGGTTGTCCTCAATCCATCTAGCTAGGTCATAGTTATCTATGCCTGGTACTTCAAAGTCTGCTGCCTGTCCCTTGGCGTGTTGGCTGTCTAAGCTACTGCCAATAGCAACGCACAACTCTGGGCTGCGGTATCCTGATGACACCATAAACGGCCCAAACTCATCACGAATCGGTTGTAATATCTTCTCACATAATGCCTCCATATCCTCAATATGAATCTGGCTAGGCACATTCGGTATGCCCTTACGTTCAGCAGTTTGGCTTTTGACCATCTCCTCTAACGTAAAGTTCGGCGACAGATAATGCGTCATCTCTTTTTCTTCTTTGCTGTCTTTGCCGACTGCTTGAACGCCTTTGCTGTTGGTGCGCCTTTGCTTCCAGGCTTGCGCATTTTTTCTCCAGAACCAGCTTTGATACGTTTCCGCTTGGCATGTATGTTCGCATATAGACCTTTCCCTGGCATTACTTTCTCCTAAACTTATCAACACCCTTTAGCCCTAGTCCGGCAAGAATAGTAACATATAAAATGTTTTGATACCAATCTGGCAGTTCGTTCAGCCGCGCAAAGCCTGACTTCACCAGTTCTTCCATGCCAGGAACAAAGCTAAGTATGCAGGGAATGAGTACAACAATCGTTATAATCTCATCCTTGAAGCTGGACTTGGTTGACTCAGCCATGATGAGTTCCCACTTGGAATCATGCTGGGCAGCAGTCTTCATAACCTCTGCCTTGGCTTTCTGCTTCTCAACCTTGCCTTCTAAGAATGTCTGGGCAAGGCTGCCAACTACGCCTAGTAACTGTATCATTTCCCTCTTGCCTCCCTGCCTAAGTACAGGCCATAGATACCTGTCATAACGCCCATAATCACAGACACAAATGCAGACTGTGCTGTGGTTGGGTCTTCCAGGTTCATAAACCATTCAGCACAACGCCATGACATCACAACGCTGGCTATCATAGTCAGCTTGGCTGTGATGTTTACTTTGATATATCTTTCAAACCAGTCAGCCATTTCTGTTTGCCCTTACCGTTGCCAACGCTTTATTAAACGAGTGCAGTTCCGCTTTAGGGTCATCAAAAAGCTGGGGCGACATGCGCTTAGTCTTTTGGTGCATCTGTTTAATTGGCACGAACAACGCTTTACGTTGGTCAAGGCCCACACAGCATAATATGTCATAGTCTCCCTCATTCGGTAAAACTTTAGTCTTACATCCACTAGCCAGTTGAAAATGGTAACTCGGACTTCGCTTACCTTTGTCAACAGCCATCTTCGCAGTCTTAACTTGTATCCTGATATATTCATCATCTTTCCATGCCACTAAATCAACTTTATCTTGCTGTGCCATAGAC
>BCSF01000481.1_pt1 | contig 15450 bp, 31 predicted proteins | sample 1016431 | NCBI WGS metagenome assembly BCSF01 (sample SAMD00045685;SAMD00045686;SAMD00045687;SAMD00045688;SAMD00045689;SAMD00045690;SAMD00045691;SAMD00045692;SAMD00045684;SAMD00045690;SAMD00045691;SAMD00045692;SAMD00045684;SAMD00045685;SAMD00045686;SAMD00045687;SAMD00045688;SAMD00045689, study...
TACAATTAAAGATACTACAGGTACTACTGTAGGAACAGACGTTAAAAACGTTGGTTTTGTTAAGATGGCACAAACTGCCTCTTGGTCACAATCTACTGACGCTGCTGATACAGGCATTGTTATCCCAGCTAATTCTCAGATTGTAGATATTCAAATTTATATCACTACTACTTGTGACGCCGCTAACATTAGTGTTGGAACAAGCGCAACTTCTACTGAATTATTTACAGCTCTAGCTGCAGGCACTGCTAATAATGTAATTTTACATGGTTCTGATGGAACTATTACAGATGCTGATACTTGGGTTGATATTGGCACTTCTGATTTACCTATTTATATTGATTTTTCAGCGGGTACTTCAGGTGCAGGATATGTAACTGTAGAGTACATCCAAAATATCAATAACGCATAAAAGGATAACTCATGGCAATGTCTGATGTAATTGCTGTTACTAGAGGCACTAGTGGAACTATTTTAGCAGGTAGAGGTAGAGTAAAACAATTAGTTGTTCATACTGATGGCTCTGGCTCCCCTGCGGTAGTTTTAAAAGACGGTGGTTCTGGTGGCACAACAAAATTATCTCTTACATACACAAACAGTGATGTACACTCGTTAAATATTCCTGAAAATGGGATATTGTTTGAAACAGATATTTATGTAGATATTACTGCTTGTGATGTGACAGTTTTCTACGCATAGGAAATAAGTTATGGCAGAAGTTTCTTCTATTACAAGAGTAGGAAAAACAGAACCATTTGAACTACAGGTCGCTAGAGGTCAGCTATCATATCATAAGACTATTTTTAAATTTGGTTTTAATCCTGATATTGATGCTTCTCTAGAGACTGTTTGGGCGCAAGGTGGTTTATATACCTATCTCTCCTCTGCTTCAACCTTATATATCTCTAGTTCTTCAACTGCCGATACAGCTGCTGGTACAGGTGCAAGAAATGTAACCGTGTTTGGGCTAGATGCAGATTGGAATGAAGTCTCTGTAACTGTTGATTTAAGTGGCTATACAGGAGTTCAATTAGGCACAGCTTCTAATTGGATTAGAGTAAATCGTATTATTGTAAATACCGCAGGGACTGGAGGACAAAATGCAGGTGTCCTCTATGTGGGAACTGAAGCTACTCCAACTTTAGGGGTACCAACTAATAAGTATGCCACAGTTGCGATAGGTGATAATCAAACTCTTATGTCACTTTGGACTGTTCCAGCAGGTTATACTGCGTATTTAACACAAACAGATGTTACTGTAGCTACAACACAGAATAATAAATATGCTACCATTAGTATACTTGCTAGACCCTATGGAGGTGTTTTTCAAACTAAGGATAAATTTGTAAAAGCAGAAAGCACACATACTCAGGTTTATACTTTCCCTCTGAAGTTTACAGAAAAAACAGACATTGAAGTAAGAGCAATAGGTGACTCATCAAGTGCAGACATTGCAATCTCTGCTGGGTTAGATTTTGTTTATATAAAGAATGATTCTCAGAGTTAATTATGGCGATTAGAAGAGCTAAACGATTAAATAAAAAGAAGATGCCTTGCAATAGGCCAAGACGTACTCCAAACCATCCAAAAAAATCTCATGTTGTAAAAGCATGTGAAAAAGGTAAAAAGAAAATTATTCGTTTTGGGCAACAAGGTAAAAAAGTTGGAACATTAAAAGGTACTGCGGGTAAACGTAAAAAAGGTGAATCCGCACGTATGAAAGCAAAACGTAAATCCTTTAAGGCAAGACATGCTAAGAATATTAAGCGAGGTAAGATGTCAGCAGCTTATTGGGCAGATAAAGTCAAATGGTAGGAAAGATATGGACGACTTAAAAACAATGGCTGATGGATCAGCAGTAACACTAGGATTAGGAACTTTTATGAATTATGTGAATCTCCCTTTAATTATTCAGCTATTGACAATAGCATGGTTGATTCTTAGAATATGGGAATCTGCTACTGTACGTAGATGGTTTAAAAAAGATACAGAAGATTTTGCAATGGGTGATATACCTAATACAGAGGATGCAGTAATAACACAAACAAAGAAAACACGTAAAAAGAAAGGTAGTAAATAAAATGGCGATACCATTATTAGTAATAGGAAAAGCACTAGCAACAACTGCGCTTAGAGGTAGTTTAAGAAAAAACGCTCCAAAGGTTTTTAAAGCTCTAAAAAATAAAGTTAAAGACTTGAAAATGGAGGATGTTAAAAGATTTGTTAAAAGTAAAACAGCAGATAGAATGGCTGGTAAAGCTCTAAAACTAGATAAAAGTGAAGGCCCTGCTGGATTAAAAAATTACCGAAAGGTTATGGATAAGTTTGCAAAAGAAACTAGAAAAGTTAAAAAACCTAAAGTAACAACTCCAAAAGCTATAACTAAAAAACCAGGAACATCTTTAGTAACAACTAAGAAAAAACCAGGAACATCTTTAGTAACAACTAAGAAAAAACCAGGAACATCTGTTGTTAAAAGTACAAGTAGAGATGTAGCTAAAATACAAAAAGTTGGTACCGGTAAAAAACTAGCAAATAAAAGAAAGTTGAATACATTTGGTGTAGGTAAAACTGCTGCTACAGTAGGTGCAGGTGCTGGACTTATGGCATTAGGTCAGAAAGATAATGAAACACCAAAAACAACTACAACTACTAAAAAATCTACAACTACTAAAAAACCTGTAACTCCTAAAAAAGATGCAAAACCACAAGTATCTAAAAAAGTAATACCAAGTAGTAAAAGAAGTAAATACGAGGTTGCACCGGGTGGAATAAGCGCTAGATTACAAAAAGAAAAAGATAAAAAAGGTAAGCGTAGAGTATACGAAGGTCTTGATCCAGGTATGAAAGTAGGTTTAAGAATGTCTGGTGGTGGGTACACAAGAAAGTGTAGTAAAAACAAAAAGAAAAGATACGTATAGGAGATATTATGGCTGAGACATATGACGATGTTGAAAAAGAAAGAGAGAAACTTAGAAGAAAGAAGTTGAAAGAAAAAATACTAAAACTAAAGAAAAAACCTAAACCACCTAAGTATTCTAGATCTTCTACTATGCAGTTTAGTAAAGGTGGTAAAACACCCGATGTTAGATCAAAAGAGTACGCAGAGGAGTACGAAAGAAGATATGGAGAGAAGTATATCGATGACGTTAAAAATGCTCCATTTAGGGTAGTAGGTAGAGCAATCAAAAAGGCAACAGATAAGGTAAAAAAAGGAGCTAAAAAGCTATATAAAAAAGTTACAGGTAAAAAAGGTGGCGGTATCGTTAAATATAGTGGTGGTGGTAGAGTCCGGATAGATGGTTGTGCTACTAGAGGTAAGACTAAAGGTCGTATGGTGTAGATGGCAAGACTTAAATTAACTTCTGCCCTTCATGAACCTATTATAAAAAAGACATCTCAGAGTTGTCGTAATCCAAAGATGGGTTCAATGAACAAAAGTAAAAAACGTAGTTTTAAAAGATACAGAGGACAAGGTAGATAGCTATGATGAAATGTCGAGGTATGGGTAAAGCTGTAAAGAAACCCGTTACATTTAGTAAAGGTGGTAGCACAAAAGACGCATGCTATTATAAAGTCAAATCCCAATACAAAGTTTTTCCTAGTGCCTATGCTTCAGGTGCCATTGCTAAATGTAGGAAGAAAAAAAGCGGAGGTAAGTAGTGGCAATTAGAAAGACTAAAAAAGGTCTAGAGTTAAAAAAATGGTTTAGTAAAAACAAAGGAAAAGGTTGGGTTGATTGTAAAACAGGTAAGGCTTGTGGACGTAATAAGTCCAAAAGTGATAGTAAAAGAGGATACCCTGCTTGTCGTCCTACTATGGCACAATGTAAAACCACATCAGCAAAAACAGCAATGAAAAAGAAAACATCATCTACTCGTGTTAGTTGGAAGAAAAAGAAAGTAACACAAAAGAAAAAGAGAGCATGATGGGGTGGAAAAAGATATGCCGTATTATTTTAGAGATGGGCGAGAACATAAAGGAAGAATGCATACGCTCTATAGTAATAAACTACATTCAAATAAAACATAAAATAAGACTAGGTAAAAAGAAGATTAAATACATTTGCTGTAAAGTAAGAGAGGATAAAACAGATACATCATGTAAGTGTGAGGAGAAGAAAAAACCAACGTGATTTGTACTAGGTGTAAGGAGGATAAAGGATTAGAAGATTATCCATATCGTAAGGACACAAATAAATATCGTCCATATTGTAAAGAGTGTAAGAACAAGGAAGGTCGTGAATGGTATCATAAAGGCAGCAACGCAGAGAAAGCTAAGGCTCACAGTCGTAAGTACCGTAAAGATAACAAATACAGAGTCCGTTGCTCTAAGCATAAGATTGATTTAGATACTTTTTATAATATGTTGGATAAACAACAGTATACGTGTAAAATATGTGGTATAAAAGGAACTATAGAAACTTTATTTATAGACCATGACCACAGCACAGGTAAAGTAAGAGGTTTACTCTGTCATTACTGTAACACAGGGTTAGGTTTTTTTAGAGATAGTACAAGTAGTTTAAAAAGTGCGATTAAATATTTAAAGGCAGATTATGGCAACTAGTGGAACAGCAACATTCAATCCAGAAATAGTAGAGATTGTAGAAGAAGCATATGAAAGATGTGGACTAGAATTACGTAGTGGATATGATTTAAAAACAGCAAGACGTAGTTTAGATATTATGGCTGCTGAATGGTCTAATAAAGGTATTAATTTATGGACAGTTGAATCTGGAACATTGTCTTTAACTACAGGCACAGCTACTTATACTTTACCAGCAGATACTATTGATTTATTAGAAACAGTAATTAGAACTGGAAGTGGTTCCAACCAACAAGATTTATCTATTAACCGAATTTCAGTTTCAACATATGCAACGATACCAAACAAAAACAACCAAGGGAGACCAATACAAATTTATGTCGACAGGCAAGCCACACCAAAAGTTAGCGTCTGGCCAACACCAGACTCATCTGCAACCTATACGTTGGCTTATTGGAGGCTTAGAAGAATTGAAGATGCAGGCCGTGCTGGCAGTAATACTTATGATGTGCCTTCACGTTTCATTCCTTGTCTTGTTGCTGGACTTGCTTATCATATCGCCACTAAACGCCCTGAAGTTGGACTTGACAGGGTTACGTTCCTTAAAGCAGCGTATGATGAACAGTTTACTCTCGCTGCAGATGAAGATAGAGACAAGTCATCAATCCAGTTCGCACCGAACATTACCTCATAAGGAGATTACTATGAAAGATAAAACAACATACCAACAACCAAAACCATGTCCGGTTCCAGACTTCGCAGGATACCCAGATAAGACTGCTAATACACAGACTAATAAAATGAAGGGTTCAGGCGCTGCAACTAAAGGTACAGGGTTTTCTAAAAGAACTGCTTAATGACTCAATTTGCTAGAGGTAAACTTGCATTTGGGTTTTGCGATATCTGTGGTTTTAGGTATAATTTAGATGAGTTAAAAAGTTTAACAGAAAGAAGTAAAGTAGTTAATATCAGGGCTTGTCCTGAGTGTTGGAATCCAGACCAACCACAAAACGATTTGGGTAGCTTTCCTGTTGATGACCCACAGGCACTTAGAAACCCAAGACCTACTGGCGCTACATCAGGTAGAGGATTGTTTGGATTTAAACCTGTACTGGGGCAAAAAGTAAATATGGCTGTAGGTAAAGTAACTGTAGAGATAGGATAATGAATTACACGCAATTAGTACAAGCAATAAAAGATTACACAGAAAGCACCGAGACTTCTTTCGTCAGTCATATTGATGAATTTATAAAACAAGCAGAAAGAAAAATTTATAACGAAGTACAACTTCCTTATTTAAGAAAGAACGTAACAGGTAATGCAACATTAGGAAATAAGTATGTGCAAACTCCTTCTGATTTTTTAGCTGTCTATTCCATGTCAATTATAGATGGAAGTAGCGATCAACATTTTTTATTAAATAAAGACGTTAACTTTATTAGAGAAGCGTATGCAAATGCATCGACTCAAGCACAACCAAAATACTATGCGCTTTTTGACCATAATACTTTTATACTAGGCCCTACACCTGATAGTGCTTATAATGTAGAATTACATTACTATTATTACCCAACATCTATTGTAACTGCTTCAACTACATGGTTAGGGGATAATTATGAACAGGCTTTATTGTATGCGTGTTTAGTTCAAGCGTATACATATTTAAAAGGAGACCCTGATTTGATGGCTAACTACCAAAAACAATATCAGGAAAATATGGTTCAACTTAAAATGCTTGGTGATGGAAAAGATAGGCGTGATGCTTATCGTTCTGGACAAGTTAGATATGAGGTTAAATAATGCAAAGTGCTTTACTTGATACATTAGTCGGAGAGGCAAAAGTTATGTCAACACAGGGTCGTGGTATGACTCCTGAAGAAATTGCTAATCTAGCGTTAGATAAAATTTTACATGTAGCAGATACAGCTCACCCTGCACTCAAAGAACAAGCTAGAGCATTTAAAGAAGATTTAAGAAAGATATTAGTGTTGTATATGAAACAAGCCATTAAAAGTGACCGTACAACATTATTTAATAAACTGAAAGACGCTGGGCTAACAAATGCAGCGAACATCATTACAAAGATATAGGAGTTTTTATGGCTATCACACAAGCAGTTACTACATCATTTAAAAAACAGTTACTAGAAGGAGCGCACGATTTTCGCTCTGGTGGTGACACAATTTACATGGCACTTTATACAAGTTCTGCATCTCTCGATGCATCAACCACAGCTTACACAGCATCTGGAGAAACATCAGGTACAGGTTATGCTGCAGCGGGTCAAGAGCTAACTAAAGTTGCACCAACATCATCAGGTACTACAGCGTTTATTGACTTTGCTGATGAGACTTGGTCGACCGCTACAATTACAGCAAGGGGTGCGTTAATTTATAATACAACGCCAGCACATACATATACTAATCCTTCTGTACTTGTACTAGATTTTGGTGGAGATAAGACTTCCACTTCAGGAGATTTTACAGTTATTTTCCCCACTGCTGATGCATCAAACGCAATTTTAAGGTTAGCATAAATGGCTTTAGTATTTAAGGATAGAGTACGAGAAACGACAACAACGACTGGCACGGGTAACATTAGTTTAGGCGGCGCTGTTTCTGGTTTTATTGCGTTCCAATTTATAGGCGCACTAAACTCTACTACTTATTATGCTATTGTTCATCGTTCTGCTAATGAGTGGGAAGTTGGTTTAGGTACATTACTTTCATCTACTAGTTTTGGAAGAACAACAGTTTTAGCTTCATCAAATTCAGGTTCAGCAGTTAATTTTTCTGCGGGGACAAAGGACATTTTTACAACCTACCCAGCAGGTAAAGCAGTTGATACAACAAAGGCTGAAGAAATAGCAATTCAATTTGCAATAGCACTAGGATAATATTATGGCATTTAAATCTAAAACATCAACAAGTATTGGCACAAGTGGCGCTGCTACAACAGTCACAGATACAGTAGCGGCATCTACAACACATACAATTATTGGTTTATCTTTATCAAATAAAACAACTTCTAATATTACTGTTACTTCTTCAATTACTAAAAGTGGAGGAACATTGACCTACCTTGTTAAAGATGCAACAGTTCTTCCAGGCGGTGCATTAGTTGTTATTGGTGGCGATCAAAAATTAGTTTTAGAAGCAGGTGATATTGTTCAAGCATATGCAAGTGCAGCAACTTCTGCTGATGCTGTAGTTAGTTATTTAGTATAGGAGATTAGATGGCAACGATAGGTAACGCACCAGTCTTTCCAACACAAAGTGTTCTACCAGGTAATTTAGAAGTTACAGGGAATGCAACGATAAGTGGAACTACAAATAGTGTAGGTAATCTAACAGAGAACGGTAATGATGTGATAACTACTGAATCAACACAAAGTAAAATGCCACTTTTATGGGTTACTTATGCTAGAGATACAAGTGGTTCTGCCAGCACACAATTTTTAATGGACACATCAAACACTCCTGTAGTAGATACGCATAGTTATTGGTCTACTTCAACTGATAGATACACCCCACAAGTAGCTGGATATTATCTTGCAACTGGTGGTGCTGCTGTTCAAGATTGGTATTGGGGAGGTGCTAGACCTATAAAAAATTATGGTGTAAGTGATGTAGCTGCTTCCGCAATGTGGATTAGAGATGAGGGGAATAATCATAATGACTTACCAGGTTGGGGCCATGCAATATTTTCAATGAATGGCTCAACTGATTTTATATCTTTAGTTGGTATTGCTTATGGTGGTTCAAGTAAAAATTTTGATTCAGGTTTTATGACTATTCAATTCTTAAGGAGTTTATAAATGGATTTGTATGGAAAAATCAAACAACTATATTCATCATTAACAGATGACGATTTTTATAGTTACATTGTTTTGAATCATTTGCATAATGCTAATGAAATTCCTAATGGAAAAGTAAAAGTTGGCAATGATTATATTCATTCATGGAATCACCCAACACTAGCACAACCAACTCAAGAACAGCTAGATGCTATAGGAGAGTAAATGAGTTATATAGGAAACGCACCAGGAGTTGCATCACAAAGATTAGTTTATGATTTTACAGCTACATCTGGGCAAACGACTTTTACGTTAACTAATGCTTATACTGTAGGGTATGTTGATGTTTATTTAAATGGTGTAAAGTTAGTTGTTGATGATGATTTTACTGCAACAAATGGTACAACTGTAGTTCTAGGTACGGGTGCAACAGCAGGCGATAGTGTCAGTATAATTGCATACATACCTAGAGGTTTAGTTTTAGATAATGGAGCTGTAGGCGGAACAGGAAATTATGTGTTCTGGGAAAATGACACGGTGGTTAGTGCAGACTATACAATAACGTCAGGAAAGAATGCTGGTTCATTTGGCCCTGTCACGATAAATAGCGGCGTAACGGTCACCATACCTGCAACTTCCACGTGGACTATAGTATAGGAGATTAGATGACGACAATAACATCGACAGGTATAACAACAACTAATTTAACTGGAACTAATTTATCAGTTGGTGGGTCTAGTTTTACATCCACAGATTTAGGTGGAACAATTCAACAGGTAACTCAAACTGTGCTAACAGGTACATATTCTGCAACTTCTAATACATCAGAGGTTATAGTTACAGGTGTTGCTGCGTCTATAACCCCATCAAGTGCGTCTAACAAAGTTTTATTAATGTTCTGTTGCATGTTTTCAAACCACATAACAACTTACGGTGGCTACTTTAAGAGAGGGTCAACTATAATAGGTGTTGGTGATGCAAGTGGTTCAAGGCAACAGGTAAGTATGGGTTTAGGATATAATGGTGATTCAAATCAATCTAATCAAGCTAGTTTTATTTTTTTAGATTCTCCAGCAACAACAAGTTCTACTACATATCAACTGTATCTTAAAAATGATAATACCGTTACTTGTTTTTTTAATAGAAGTCCAAACGATCAGAATAATAATGTTGGTAAAAGAGGTATTAGTACAATAACATTATGGGAGATTAAGCCATGAGTTTTAATCATAAAGCTGCATATGCGTTATATAAAAATGTAAAGTCATGTAATGATGATGGTTGTTATGATGCTAATGGAAATAAAGTAGAAGTTGATATGGACGCTATTAATTCTTGGGTAGACCCTGATGCATATAAAATTAGTAGAGAGATGGAGTATCCACCTTTACAAGAACAATTAGATGATATTTATCATAATGGAATTGATGGTTGGAAATCTACAATAAAAGCTATCAAAGATAAATACCCAAAGTCAGGAGAATAAGTGAGTAAAATTCGTTTAACACCAAACGCAAGTGGAACAGGAACAGTAACTCTGACTGTGCCTTCTACATCGACTGATAGAACTGTTACCCTACCTGATGAAACTGGAACTGTAATAACTACTGAATCAACTGTATTACCTAAAGTTCCAATGTTTCAAGTAAAACTCGGCTCAAATCAAAGTGTAAGTAGTGGTGTAAATACAAAAGTTCAATTTAATACAGAAGAATATGATACTAACAATTTTTTTGATTCAACTACTAATTATAGATTTCAACCAACAATAGCTGGACACTATCACATATCAGGTGGAATATTTATTGATGTAGCTGGTAGCACTATTACTAATTTAGTAACTGCATCTGTTTATTTTAATGGAAGTAGTGCTAATCTAGGTGCTGGTAGAGTTTTTCTTCGTAATGGATCATCAGGAAATGAGAGTGAAGCTGGTGGGTCTTTTTCATATACTGTGTATTTTAATGGTTCAAGTGACTATTTAGAGGTATTTGGATATATAACTGGTGGTGGCACAAGAACTTTTTTAGGAAGTAGCGCTTATAAAGCTAGTTATTTAAATGGATTTTTATTAAGAGAGGGAAGTATATAATGACTTTGTCAGATAAAATAAAAACTCTTTACGACACAATTACAGATAGTAATTTTACTGCTGATGGAGTGAACAATGGAAATATAGTTTTAAGAAATGATGGTGTAACTCCACCAAATGGAAAAGTAAAAGTTGGAAATGATTATATTTATTCTTGGAATCACCCAACACTAGCAGAACCAACCCAAGCACAAATAGATGCAATTGGAGAGTAAATGACAAGAGCAAGAGATTTAGCAAATAGAGTAAATCAATCATCTGGTGGAGCAGACAAGAATTTGCTCATCAATGGCGGTATGAACATATGGCAAAGAAATACCTCACAAAACAATATTAGTACAACTGCTTATTGGACTGTTGATAGATGGGAAACATATATAAGTTCTTTGGGTGTATATACACAATCGAGGTCAACAGATGTTCCATCAGGACAAGGGTTTGGCTATAGTTTAAAGATGGATTGTACCTTTGCTGATGCAAGTCCATCGTCTGGTAACTATTTACAGTTTCGTCAAAAAATTGAAGGTCAGAACCTTCAGCATCTATTATATGGTACTTCGAGTCCTAAAAGTATAACTCTATCTTTTTGGGTTAAATCTAATAAAACTGGAACTTATATTGTAGAAATTCTTGATAATGCTAGTGGTAGACATATTTCAAAATCTTATACTGTTGATAGTGCATCAACTTGGGAAAAAAAGACTCTTACCTTTGAAGGTAACCAAACAGGAGCAATTGTTAATAGCAACGCTACAGGTATATTTCTTAATTGGTGGTTAGGTGCTGGCTCTAATTTTACATCAGGAACATTACAAACATCTTGGGGGGCATATAATAATGCAAACAAAGCAGTTGGGCAAGTCAACCTAGCAGATTCTACATCTAATGAATGGTATATAACAGGGTGTCAATTAGAAGTAGGAGAAGCTGCAACAGACTTTGAGTTTGAGCCATATGAGAAAACATTTAATAAATGTTTAAGATATTATTATGAAATTGGCACAGTTGCAAAAGAAGGCCCTGGTGGTTTGCAACAAGATGGAGGTTGGGGTACTTTATGTATGAGATATAATCTTTCTTTTCCTGTTCCAATGAGAGCTAGTCCAACTGCTAATCATGGAACATTTGTACTTAAACGCAAGAATGGTGGTGGTTATGGTTCATACATGAGTTGGACAACTGCAACTTTAACAAATACAAAAAATAAGATTTGGACATTTAGTAACACTAGAGCTTATGCACAATGGGGTCAATATAACAACAGATCGAATGGATATTCCATGCAAGGAAGTTTTCCTGATGTAAATATGGATGCAGAATTATAGGAGCGGAGATGATTATACAAAATGCACAATACACAAAAGACTACGAGACAAATCAAACATTATCAATATCTTGCACTATTGATGGTCAAGAATGCAATGTTCCTTTAGCGCCTGGAAATAGACACTATGACGAAATTATGCGACAAGTTGAAGCAGGTGAATTAACAATACAAGCTGCTGAAGTAGGTGCGTCAGAATGAGTACACTTAGAGTAGAAGCGCTAGAACAACCAGATGGAACTGCGTTCATTTTTAACAACAAGAATTTGCTAATCAATGGTTCACAAAGTGTCTGGCAAAGAAGTACCTCGGTATCTGTTAGCACAGATACTTATTCAACAGTTGATAGATGGAAAACAAGAGTAGGTAATCAAGGTGCTTTTACAGTATCTCGTTCTACAGATGTTCCATCTGCTCAAGGGTTTGGTTACTCTACAAAATGGGATTGCACAACAGCAGATGCAAGTCCTGCTGCTGGCGATTTTATTGTTTTTGAACAAAGAATTGAAGGTCAAAACCTCCAGCACTTACTCAAAGGAACTTCTAGTGCAAAAAAATTAACTATTTCATTTTGGATTAAAACTAACAAAACTGGAACTTACATTTGTGAATTACTTGACTTTGGTAACACTAGAAATATATCTAAATCATTTACAATTAGCTCTACTAGCACATGGGAAAAAATAACCTTAACATATGATGGTGACACTTCAGGAACAATTGCAAATAATAATGGATTTGATTTTGCAGTAATGATTTGGTTTGGAGCTGGTTCTAATTTTACAACAGGAACTTTGCAAACATCTTGGGGAACAGTCGGAACAAATAGAGCAACAGGAGTGGTCAACCTAGCAGATTCAACAAGTAATGAACTTTATATAACAGGAATTCAATTAGAGGTCGGTTCTACTGCTTCAGGATTCGAGTTCGAGCCATATGAAAGTGTATTGAGGAAATGTCAAAGATATTTTTATGCACACGAATATAATTCGCAAGAATTTATTTATAATGAATCTGCTACAGCTAACGCAAAATGGTTACAAACTTATTTTCCTAATGAGATGAGAGCAAGTAGTGGTTCTATGACTTTAAGTGCTGGTATGACTGGTGGTGCTGTTTCAGGATTGTCTGGAACTGTGAGCAATGTTTCACTAATATCTCTTTCTCCTAATAGAGCATCAATGCGAGTTACCATGAGCACAACTTCAGGCACAGCTAGAGCAATGTATCATTGTGATACATTTGATGGAGATTTTTCTTACTTTGATATGGAATTATAAATATGGATAATTTAAATATTCACTCTGCACAATATTATAGTTATGATGGAGTTAATGTAGGAATTAATTTAACTTTAGTTGGTGATGAAAACACAGTAATTCAAGTTTTAAATAAGCCAGGTAACAGATACTATGATGAAATCATACGTCAAGTTGAAGCAGGTACACTCACAATTGCTGATGCCGAGTAATGTTTGGGTTTCATACTTATTCACAGACTACTTATTCAGATTTAACTGATAGTTTAAATGCAGTAACAGGACAAGCGATTACTAGTGCATCAGGCACAGTAACAGTAACAGCTAAAGCTAATGTCACACTAACAGGGCAACAGTTTCAAGCTCTAGTTAATGGCGTAACCGTAACAGCAGATGCAGATATAACACTAACAGGCGAGGCAATAACTTCAGCTCTAGGTAGTGTAACGGTAACAGGAACAGCAAATATATCTCCAACAGGTAGCGCTGTAACTTTATCTGATGGCACAGTAACAGTAACTGCTGACGCTAACATGACAGTAAGTGGTGAGGAAATCACTAGTGCATTAAATAGTGTCACAGTAACAGCCGATGCAGGTGTATCCCCAACAGGGCAAGCAATAACTGTCTCTGATGGAACCATTAGTGTAAGAACAGATAATATAATATTCGTTATTGGACAAAGCATTACTTTCCCTACAGGTTCTGCTACAATAAGGGGTGTAGCGAATGTATCAGCTACAGGCGTTGTAACAACATTAGAAACAACTACTCCGTTAATATGGCAAGTGATAGGAGATGGCCCAGATGGTAATTGGGTTGCTGTATCTGATGGCCCAAGTGGTGGATGGACAGAAATAACAGATAGCCCAGATGCAAATTGGATTGAAATAGACCCAGATTAATTACAGGAAAATATTATGGCAAGTACATACTCAGATAGATTAAGAATTGAACTCATGGCCGCAGGTGACCAATCGGGAACTTGGGGCGATACAACAAATACAAACTTAGGTACACTCATTGAAGAAGCTATTGCAGGTCTAGCAGAGGTTAGTATGACTTCAGATACTGATTATACGTTGACAGCAAATAACGGTTCTACTGACGAAGCAAGGCAAATGATTTTAAAAGTATCAAGCACCGTATCGTTAACTGCAACAAGAAATGTCATAATCCCTGCAAAAGAAAAGTTATATGTAGTACATAACGCTACTGATGGTAGTCAGAGTATTTTGGTTAAGCCAGCTTCTGGTACTGGAGTAACTATTGCTAATGGTTCTAAAATGCTTATCTATTGTGATGCTACTAATGCTTATAAAGCTATAAATGATCTACCAGCTTCTGACTTATCAGGTTCTGTAGCTATAGCTAACGGTGGTACAGGTCTAACAGGTGCGGGTTCTAATAACCAAGTATTAACAACTAACGGTTCAGCTTTTTCTCTAGCTCAATTAACATCATCTAACCTTACAACTGCAACTGCAAATTCATTAACACCTGCTGGGACTATTATTACTTTTGGTGGTACATCTGCTCCTTCTGGTTACTTAGCTTGTGATGGAGCATCTATTGATAGAACTACTTATGCAGATTTATTTAGTGCAATAGGTACTACTTGGGGAAGTGTTGATGGTAGTTCTTTTAATGTACCAAATTTACAAGGAGCGTTTCTAAGAGGTGCAGGCACACAAACGTATACCAATGCTTATGATGGTGGTTCAGTTGGAGATAAAAGTAGAGATAAAGTTATAGTACACTCACATGAATTTAGATCGGAAGGTACATACGGTAGTTCAACCCCAATTGGGACAGATGATTATGCTCTTATGGGTACTAATCCTAATTGGCCTGATGCTTCATCCAGAATATGTTTTAATGGTGCATCAAGAAAACAGACGCTTGGTGGTATAACAGAAGAAAGATTTTGGATTGGTGATCCACAACGGGCTAGACACCCAACATCTGAACCATTAGGCGCTTCAGTTATAGAAAAAGCTACGGAAACCGTTCCATTTAATGCGACTATTCTTTATTGTATAAAAACTTAATGAAATATAAGTATCCTGCATATCTTATAGAATGGGATGATGCGATGGCAGATGCATCGTGGGAAGAATTAAAGAAAGAAGATATAAAGCAATCCACATGTTTCACACTAGGGTTTTTAATAGCAGAAACAAAGAAGCATATAGTTATTGCAAGTACGTATGACAATGATTCAGAACATACCAATGCAAGATTGCAAATACCTAAAGGAATGATTATAAGTAGACGTAAGATTAATTTAGACGAGGAGGATATAACTAAAGCATGGCCATTTAATGGAGTAAAATAATGATAGACCCTATTTCAGCATTCGCTGCAGCAAACGCTGCTGTTAAAGGAATCAAGCAAGCAATTAAGTTTGGGCAAGACGTTTCTGATATAGG
>BCSF01000482.1_pt1 | contig 15436 bp, 20 predicted proteins | sample 1016431 | NCBI WGS metagenome assembly BCSF01 (sample SAMD00045685;SAMD00045686;SAMD00045687;SAMD00045688;SAMD00045689;SAMD00045690;SAMD00045691;SAMD00045692;SAMD00045684;SAMD00045690;SAMD00045691;SAMD00045692;SAMD00045684;SAMD00045685;SAMD00045686;SAMD00045687;SAMD00045688;SAMD00045689, study...
AACTTCTAATTTTGATTGAAAAGCTAGACCTAATGAGCTTGGCTTTCCGTTAGATGACACATTATTAGGTAGTGAGTTTAAAGTAGCTCCAACACCTGATAGTGCATATACATTAAGAATGGTGTATTACTACCAACCAGATATTTTATCTGACAGCAATACATCAAACTTATTTCTAGCTAACTGCCCAGACTTACTCTTATACGGTGCATTAGCAGAAGCAGAACCTTATCTCATGAATGATGAACGAATTGCAACATGGGCATCATTATCTGTAAGAATTAATGTTCTACCACGCATTCTCAGACCTAACATTATTTGACCAACAGTCTGTAATTCAAAATCACCTGCTTGGTTTGTAGCTGATGGTGTCCATGATGTATTATTTTCTTGGTCACACCATGCTACTTTACGAGGATTACCACCTGCGCCAAGTGCAAATACAAATCGTTCTTCAGTAACTACAATCCCTTTATTATCAACTGGTGCGTTGCTAACTTGTTGTGCCACAACTCCTGTATTTAGTTGCCATTCGTATATCTTGCCATCTTTAGATGAACAAGCCATAAGGTATTCACCCCAAGTATCTAGTGACCATGAAGTAGCTTCTTGATATACACCTGAAGCTGTTGGTGCAGTTGACCAATTACCTGCACCATAAAAACCACCACCATACCCAAGGTTTAGTGATGCATTTAAATTACCTGATGTTAATCCTGATGGTGTTATGTCGTAAACTGTATGGGATGGATTTACGTAATATAGTTTGTTATATGTGCCACCTGCTAGATACGAGTCACTTGAGTTATCAAGCCATGAAAGCATTGCCCTAGGTGCTGATGCAAATGCACTTGCTTTTCTAGTTGTCCACCCACCAACAGGTCGCATAGAGCCATCGTGCCATCTTACTAAACTAGCATCTCTCCATCTATTTGATGCTTGAAAATCTGTGCCATTTCTGTATTGACCCGGTGGTATGTCTAAAGGTATTAATGCCATAATCTTATGCCGCTATTTCTGTCCATGTGACTGTGTTATTAATAATTGTTTCCCATTTCTCTCTACCAATTGTTGTTGTTACAGAAGTTGATGATACTAATCCACCTACACGCTGTACTCTGTTGCATGTAGCTGTAATACTTGCTTCAGGTTGTGTAACTGCATGACCTTGAAATATTTTTTCTGAGTCACTTGCTGTGCTTGAATTTGTAGAATTGTTTGGTGTTGGTGCTAAACCACCCATTCCTGAATGTAATGAACAATAGTAATACAAATCAGGTGTTCCATCTGCTACAACAATAGTTGATTGCGTAGATGAGTTATGAGTTACACCTGTTGTATATTCTGTACCACTTGCATGTGTGCCATCAGACGTTGTTGAAAATCTTAATGGATGTCCTGATGGGTAATTAAATACATAAGTATTACCTTCAACAAGTTGTATTGTTTCTTGCTGTACACCATTTATAAAGTATTTGTTAGAACCACTCACATCAGCAACTGTTACTTCGTTTGTGTGAGTGCTTCCCGTTGATGCAATACCACCTCTTGTAGCAAATCCGAGTACAGTAATACTGGCTACTGCTGTTGGTACACCTGAACCGAATCTAACACGATTACATATAGCCGCACTAGTTGATGCAACACTAACAGTCGATGATGCACTTATCATAAACACACTATTTGCTGTGATAGTTGCTACAACTGAAGCTGTTTGTGGACTTGTGCGAACACGCATCACACTCTCAGTTATGCTAGATGTTGTAGTCGATGTAGCTTGACCTGTTCTTACTCTTGCACCATTACCAGTAGTTGTAACTGTAGTCGTAGATGAACCATCAATTAATGCTGAACCTTCAGGAACACGTCTAACACCAACTGTTAAACCTGAGTTTGCAATTGTACTAGCTGTAGCAATTCTAACTCTTGTACCTACTGCTGTAACAGTAGATGTTGCTGTAACTACAGTTTGTAAATCATCCTGTCCACCATTAAAGACACCGACACCATAGTTCCAATCACCATAATTTCTAGTATCGGTTTCCTCAATAATGACTACTTCACCACTACAAGTAGCACTAGATGTTACAGTCGTAGAAGCATCGCCACCCATTGTGACAATCCAATTTACACCATTAGCACCTGACGTAGCAGTTACTGTAGCTGAAGCATCCTGTACATCACCTACACTTGAGCCGAATGTACGTAAACCGAAATACGATTCACCATACTCAAAAGCCATTTACTTAATTAGTTAAGTGTAATGTCTAGGTCACCTGATGGCACACGAAACACGTCACCAGTTTCAATCGTCTTGTTTGACGATAAAGCCGCATAAGCCATTAAGTTACCTGATGTTGAAGCATCGTAAACACCAACGTGTGTTACTGTTCCATAGTTTGCTGTAGCTGTAGGAAATTCTACTGCCGCATTATTAGACGTAGTGTTACCTGATGTTGTAAATGCAACTGTTTGACGTGCATAACCACCACCACTTACTTCAGTAACTGAACCTGTTTCGCCATCTGCTACTGCTGTAAACAACGCTAGGTAATGTGTGCTTGGAGCTGTGTAAGCCGCACCTGCAAATACGTGGTCTAATATCTCTGTTTCTAACAAGTTGGAAAAACTCATACTAATCCTCTCACTTTCAGTGTTACTCCTGCCCCACTCTCACTTACATTGTCAGAATATTCATTTAATCTAGCAACTGCGGCAGAATACATCTGCGCCCAAACTGCTACCCTTTGGTCTTCTGCTAAATACGGTGCTGAATGTATTAACGCTCCATAGAGGTAAACATCAGGCGCTTCTAGCAAAAGCCAGTTATCTGAGTTACTACTAAGGGATGGTACTTTCTGATAGTAAAGCAACTCAAAATCTGTGTCATTACTCGGAGTTGGGTACAATTGGAATTGTCCATCTGCGTGTGTGTACATACGAGGTGTGCCTGTAGCATTCTCGTTAGCGGCTCTCTTGTCCGCCATTGCATCTCTAGAGACTAGGTTAACAACTGTAGTGCCTGTGCCTGTAAGATGTAATCTTATTGTTTCTATCCAGTCTGAAGGTACTTGCATGTACTCATCACCACTAGATTGTTGACCACTAGACCTTGCTTCCATTTTAAAGTGTCTAATGTCTCTGTTTATTTGTGCCTCAGCTAATGTAATAAAGTCAGGTATTACTGCTGTGAGGTCATCTCTGTTTAGGAAGTCAGCTATAGAAGCTTTTAGTCCTGTGTAATTAGATAAAGCCATGTTACATCCTCAATCTATATTGATTCTCTAATTCATACTGTGATATACCATCTTTTACACCTTGGTAAAACGCAGGTAATGACTCAGGTTGATTAGCTCTTAACCATGCTTCTTGTTCTAATTGTGTAGGTGTTAATGCTGTTATACCTTCTCGGTTTCTAAATGCATCCATTGCTTCATTTGTTAAACCATCTCCAGTAAAACCATAACTAACTGTGTTCCCATCTTCAGTAAAAGAATATTCGTTAGTTGGTAATCCTATACTGTTTAAACCTGAACCAACTGCGTTAGTTCCTGCCATCATCATTGGGTTTGTGCCACTAGCATTATTAGTATTTACCATTGATGTCATGTTAACAGGACTTAAATCATCTGTGCTTGTACCCATAACTCCTTGCGGTACAGTTTGATTTGCCGCAGGTGCTATACCTTGCATTATACCACCGCCTAAAGCACCAACGCCACCTCCAAATAATTCTCTTAATTCTTCAAATGTTAATGATATTTCAAAATATGCTATAAAGAATCAGTGGAAGAATATTACTCCTGAGCAACAAAAAGCATTACATGATGAGGTTATAAAAGGTAAAAAACCTGCTCCAAAGCCCGAACCTAAGGTCCCTGAAGGGAAGACACAAAAGGACGATGGTTGGACATCTCATTTAAAACCAAAATTTGACGACAACGGTAATATTACGCACAAAAAGAAAGTCTATAAACCAACCAAGACCCTTCCAGGTTCAACTCAGCCTAAACTCTACTCAGACGAAGAAGGCAATCCTAGATTTGTTGTTAAAGAAGGCGGTGCCGAAGGGCAAAATGATGCTGAATACGCAGCGAATCAAGTGTATGGGATTCTGTCTTCCCATCTTCCTACAGGTGCTATAAGATCAAGGCTTATCGACGGTAAGTTGGTGAATGATTTTATGCCTAATTCAAAAACTATTAACGATCTTACAGACGAAGAATTTGATAAAAAGAGAGTAATTTCTAGAGTAAGAAAATCATTAGTCGCAGATGCCTTAGTTGCTAACTGGGATTATGCTGGGCTTGCTAACGATAATATGATGGCAGACAATATAGGAAATATATTAAGAATCGATTCAGGAGGAACTTTTAATTACAGAGCGCAAGGAGAACAAAAAGAATTTGATGCTGTGCCAATGGAAATGTGGACTCTCCGCTCGAGTACCCAAGGAAAACAATTTTGGAATAACGCTCAAGAGTCCGATTATGAAAACCTTTGGTTAGATCAGGTTTCTTATATTTTAACAGAAAAAGATAAGTTAAAAAATGCAATAGCAAAATCTAACTTGTCTCCAGAAGTAAAAGAGGCTTTTAATAACAGAGTCGATATTCTTTCAATTTCTGCTCAAAAAGCCAATGATATTGCTAAAAGAGACAATGTTTCATGGAAGCAAGTAGATCAGGTGATGGAGAGAGCATTTAGATACTCTTCCATGATGAATACCAAAGATCCACAGTGGGCAGATAAAGTAAGAAATAAAATAAAAACGGATTTGAATAAAGCATTCCCTGGACAAGATCAAAAACTTAATTTCAACTTACCTGGTAACTATAATAAATATAACGAGGCAAATTATAAAAAAACTGTAAAAGCTGTTGATAATCAACTAAATTCTAAATACGCCGGGGATAATGGAGGAGATCCAGAGGCTTTAAGCCAAATCTCCTCAGAAGGAAAATACGCACTAAGGGAATATAGTGGATCTTTATACCAAGACCTTAACGCTTTAATCAGAGGAAAAACAAAATCGTTTAGTGACAATGATATAAAATTTTTCAATCAGATTGTGGATGTAATGGATGAAAGTTTAAATCAGATTCCAGATCATTCTAATGTCGGCACATTCTATCGAATGAATAAGATATCGAATAAATACGTCGATGATGTAGAAGCTCTCAATAATTTAAAACCAGGAGATACGTACGTATCAAAAGGATATTCTTCTTACACTGATGATCATGAAGGTGATGAGGATGGCCGAAATTCAGTTCTTGATGCTTTCTACCATGGTAGTACTTCAAAAACGAGCTTAATAACTATTTATCAAGGAAAAAACATTAAGAACATTGCTCCTTTGTCTGATATCTCACCCGAAAGAGAGTCTTTAATGCAAAGAGACAAAAAACTCAAAGTTGCAAGTGTTAAAGATGAGTCAATTAAAGATTGGACGAGTATTAGCTGGGGAGGCAATGAAACTAAAACAGGTAAGATTAAAGTTATCTATCTTACAGATGCAGACTAATTAAAAATTATGGCAAGACCCTACGAAAATCTAACAGAAGCTCAAAAACAACGCCTCGCAATGCGAAAAAAAGCGCTTGAAGATGACAACACAGATGCTTTCTTTGAGATACAAAGCGCAAAACCAAAACCCCCAGAAGGTTGGAAAGAGCAGGGTAAATAATTAGTTTAAAGGACTATATAAATAATCCTTATCTATCATGCCGCTCAAAGAAGGATCGAGTCAAGAAACAATTTCAAAAAATATTAAAAGCGAAATGGAATCTGGTAAACCACAAAAACAAGCTATCGCCATCGCCCTTGATAAAGCCGGGAAGTCAAAGTATGATTTGGCCGAAGGTAAAGACCACGATGGCGACGGAGATATCGACTCTGATGATTATATGATGGCCAAAGATAAGGCGATTAAAGAGGCCATGGGCAAAGACAAAAAAGAAACTTCTGATAATGCCGAAGATTCCGACCCTTGCTGGAAAGATTACGAGATGGTAGGCATGAAGAACAAAAATGGCAAGAAAGTTCCTAATTGCGTACCTAAAGGTTCTAACTCAGAGTGTTCAAAGGATTACTCAGAAATAAATGTGCCAGACGGTTGGAGTGTGAGTGAGAATGTCTACAGAGCCGATTGATTTTAGCGTCCCAGAAGGCTGGAGTATACAAAAGAAACGCAAAGCCCACCTAGAAGGCCAGCACGATAAGTCCAAAATGCTCGAGGAGGAGATTGGTGACAACACCGATATGTCCGAAGAGGAGTATGCGTATTGGTGCGAATGCGAAGAAAAGATGGAAGAAGAAGAGGAGGAGATGGATTATGCCGACGATGGTAAAAAATACACTCATACCTATACCGACTCAAAGACAGGGAAAAAGCGCAAGGTACGTTACGGAGCGAAAGGATACAGGATCTCACCAGGGACAAAGAAAGGCGATAGCTATTGTGCCCGATCATATGGCGATATGAAATCGGAAGGAATGGATTGCTCAGGAGCAGATAAAAATACTCCAATGTGCTTATCTCGGAAGAAGTGGAAATGCAAGGGTAAAAAATCCTCTAAATAATCCCGTGTTTCTTAGTTTAAGTTAAGATTAGGAGACTATCTTCGAGCACTCACGGAAGATAGGACGTACATACCGATGACATAATGTCAAAAAATTTAAGATAGGGTGGTTGTCAAGCCACCCTTTCATTGTATAATTGAACAATCCTGTACCTAGGAGATTTTTATGGTATCCGCTCTTTTTTATATCTTTTTATTTAGTTCTTGGGGACTAGGACTGATTGCTTTTGTGTCCTTAATTGGAATTAATGTAGAAAAATGGCAGAAGAAAAAAGAAGCCCTAGATTCGGAGATTAAAGAAAAGAACATATTCTTTGAACGGCTCGTTTCTTCAAATCCGATTTTCGACCCGGCGTTGATTTCTCAAATAAATAAAAAAGATTCCTCCAATGCCACTGTTGCGCAGATTGCGGATAAAATCAAAGAGTTAATGAGCCATAGCCCAGATCATCCTGAAGTCGCAGAGATTGACGGTTCTGATGATATTATCGGTGTAAGATTCGAAGCTGAAAACTATCCTCCTGGTTTCGAAGAAGACGAATAAAATTCTTAAAAAGAAAACTTAGATGAGAGCTTTTTAGCGAATTTTTGAGCAGGGACAAAGAGAGATTTAAATCTTTCTTTGCCTTCTTTTGTAAAATTGCTCATAATTACATCGTCTATAATTACCTTATTCTCTATCTCATAGAGTGAGTTTACCTCTATTTGGTCGCGAATATATTGCTCTACGTTATCAATCTGATCGACCAACCTTGTCCCTTCTGCAGAATACTCAAGAACATCTATATGCCCTTTATCAGAAAGGACATAATGAAGCACAGGCTTTGTTCTTTTTAACTTTACCTTAAATTTTTTCTTCTTCGCTTCTTTTAATATTGGTTCGGCCGCATTCTTCAACGAGTTAAACGCAACGTTTGCAACCATGGTTGTTGCAGTTGTGACTATGGCTACAGCAGCAGCCGTAGCAACAATAGAAGGCTCAGGTAGAGTAATATCGATTCCATTTATATTGATAGATGGAGGAGGAGGAGGAGGGGTTAAGATTGACTCAATAGGGCTATCAGGAAGCTCCCTTGTGTCTTCTTTATCTTCTTCTGAGCTTTTTTTACCGCCGCCTCCTCCACCTATCCCATCTACCCTGGGTTCAGTTGGTATGTCAAGAGTTGGGTATTCAAAAGACGGATTAGGTACGTCTATTACAGGAATCTCTATCCCTCTAATTATCGGAGGTGGTAGCTCATTTACAACAGGATTTTTAAGCACTGGGTCTATAGACCTAGACGGGATAAAGTCTATGACTGTTTTAGGTAGGATAATCGGATCTTTTCCGATTATCTCTCTAATTCTAGGATTATCTATCTGCTCCATTATCGAGCCATTGATGAGATATTCTTCCATCTTCTTTACATACATACTCTATTGTATAGAGTTGACCCTTATTTAACGCATCTACTTTGCATAAATTAGGTCCAATAATAACATTTCCTACGATAAGTACTTCTAATAACATTACTCAATTACCTCTTGTGGTTCTGTTTTGATCTTAGAAATGATTCTGCCATTGCCGGTCATTAAATACCCATTAGGTGCAGGACCGACGATGTCTGCGCAAATTTTCCCATAAGAGCTATCAGGGTGGAAAAATCCGCCAGATTTTATTATCTCTAGGCATTTTAAACTACGTATAAGTTCAAAATCTAACCTAGCTTTATCCGCTTCTGCTTTTTGTCTTTCTATTTCTATCCTTGCTCTTGTTTTACAAATATCATTCAAACTAGTGTCAAGAGGAAAATTAAACCCAAGAGACACACCGGCATTTGCCGAGCCAGATCTGTATGTTTCTGGGTCAAGACTGCTATTCGTACTTCCTATAACAAACGGAGCCACACTTAGCGTCGGTCCTTGACAACTAACTCCGGCTCCGTAAGTATTTATTGCGTAAGGCCCTTGGAGAACCTGAACGGCCTGGTTTGTAACATTCCCTGTGGCAGATGCGCTCGGCCCGGCGATATTTGTATTACTCGGAGCTGTCTGGGCATAAACCTGCCCAGAAAATATAACTCCTATTGAGTAAATACCGACATAGAATTTGTTACAGAATCTGTTGTAGTAGTTCTTTCTATCCATGTTTCTTTAGATATTCCTGGACCAAGATACGTCTCTGTAAATTGAAAAGGCGTACCTTGTGTTACTATAGTATAATTAGCACCAGGAGAAGGATTGGATGGAATGTTGATATTAGTTCCACTAACACTGTAAGATTCTCCAGTGGTGTATTCTATTTGCTTTATTATTTCTACTACTTCTGTGCGAGATGTTGTTTCTGACGTAACAGTCCCTCTTGTAAAGTTAGGAACTACTGTATTTGCTTTAGTTGGTTGGTAGAACAAACTAAAAGCTCCCAATAAAGTTCCTGTAAGGACCGCTAGAGGGAGTTTAGTGCTCATTTGAATACGCTCAATTCAATTGTTCTTTGAGCAGTTGCTGTAGTACCAGGTCCGCCCGCAGTCACAGAGGGAACGCTTGTGGCTGACAGACTACCTGCAAGAGTTCCGGCGCTACCACCAACGTTAGTGATTGAAACTCCGTATAAATTTGGAGAATCAAACCTTCCGTTATTAGAGATGGTACCCTGAGTTGTTACAGGTGTATCTCCGACAATAGACGACTCAGAAAAACTAAAGGCCTGCTCGTCGGTGCCTATTGTATAAGACCCGGCGTTAATTGAAGGGGCGGCGGTTGCCGATCCTGCCCCCAACCCACCTAGTGTGGTTACACCAATATTCGATCCGTTTACTGAATATGAGCTGCCAATCCGCGAGGATTGAAGCGCAGCTCCTTCCACAGATAGCTGAACAGAGTCTGTGATTCTAGAAGTTATCTCTGAGGCCTCGGCACCAGAAACAAAACCTAGACCCCCCGCTAATAATAGCGCAGATATAACTTTTTTCATATTTAACAATTACCTTGTAATCATCAACTTAACTTTAAACTTGAGTAGTTTATAGAATAAATGTGGAGATTTTAATAAATTCCGCACGTAATACTTACCCCACGCTCATACCGAGGTGGAAATATAATCATGGTTCCTTTAAATACTAATTTCGCTGACTTTTTTACGCCTTACAGACCGCATACAATTGGGTTTGATCAGTATTTCACAGTACTAGATAAGATCAGCTCTCCCTCTACCCCATCATTTCCTAAGTACGACGTTTATAAAAAATCCGAAGACTCAGAAGAGTACTACGTCGACTTTGCAGTAGCAGGATATAAAGAAGAAGACCTAAAAATTAAAGTAGAGGGTCAAGAACTCACCATTGAAGGTCGGGTGAGAGATAAAGACGATAATATATACCAGCATAAAGGCATCGCAAAAAGATCCTTTAAGCAAATACTTTATCTAGAAGAAAATGTATATGTAAAAGATGCCAAATTACAGAGTGGTATCTTATCAATCCGACTCGAACGAGTAATCCCCGAAGAGAAACGACCAAGAGAGATTAAGATTTCTTAACAAACCCTGTTAAACCCCAGTCCCTTATGATAGGATATCCCTATCCCGAGGGGCTTTTACATTAAATGGCGACCATCAACAAACTCACTTCGTCTCTGCAAACGCTTGTTAAGAATAATATCAAGCACTCTGTTTTTGTATGGGGCCCGCCGGGTATTGGTAAGTCCTCGGTGATCAAGGACGTTGCAAAAGCAAACGATCTAGAGTTTATCGACCTTCGAATCTCCCAACTCGCCCCGACTGATATCCGCGGACTTCCGTATGTCCACGAAAATATCGCCCACTTCGCCCCGCCATCGTTTTTGCCTAAGGGCGGCAAAGGCGTACTTTGCATCGATGAGTTTAACATGGCCTCGCCGAGTGTTATGGGCATTGCCCAACAACTCATCCTAGATCGCCAGGTTGGGGATTACAAAGTACCAGATGGGTGGTTTATTATTGCAGCAGGGAATAGAATCGAGGATAGGGCCGCAGTGAGTCAAATGCCCGCCCCAGTTGCAAATCGTTTCATCCATTTTAACATCGACCCTTCCCTAGATTCTTGGAAAGAATATGCTATTAAGCACGGGATTAGTGAACAAATCCTTTCATTCCTGAACTTCCGACCCCAGCTTCTTTATAACTTTGAGAAGAGCCAATCGGCATGGCCATCTCCGCGGAGCTGGGAATTTGCAAACTCCTTGCTCAACATTGGTCTAGATATCGAATCCGCCGTGGGCACAGGTGCAGCCTCCGAATTCTATGCTTATCGCACAATCTATTCCGAACTCCCAGATGTCGGCGCGATCTTCTCTGGTGAAGAGGTGGCGGTGCCTCGCGAACCATCTCTGATCTATGCAGTCTGCGGCTCTATGGTGAGTAGGGCAAAGTCCGCCGAGGACTTCTATAAAGGTCTTAAATGGTTGATGGGCGGAACAACCGAGGACTACATCGGGTTGTACATGAGTGATGCCCTCGTGTCCATCAAGGCTAAAAACATGCAAGGTAATTTTGTAAAACTTCTTGCAAAAGATGCCGAAGCCAAAAAGTTCATGACAAAGTACGCCGATCTTCTCCGATGAGTAACTTTCAAGAAAAATTTATTAAATCTAGGGTAAAGCTTCTCAAAAAATCTCCGTTTTTTGGCACAATTCTTCTCCATACAGAATATAAGTTCTGCGATGAGATCTCCACTGCGGCCACGGATGGTAAGACATTGCTTATCAACGAGGAGTGGATGTGCGAGCAAACCGAGGACAACTTCAATGGCGTCCTTCTCCACGAGGTCTTGCACATGGCTCTGGAGCATATCGACCGTACCAAGGACCTCGATGATATGATGTTGTGCAACATTGCTGCGGACATCGTAGTCAATGGAATTATCAAAGATAACTATATCTCCCTACCAGAAGAAGCAATATACGACGACGATTTAAAGCATCTCGGTGTTAGAGAGATTTATTCAATACTTAAAGAAAAACAAACTAACGACGAAAACTATATTAAAAACAAATATGGCAAAGAGGATGTAAATAATTGCCTTCAACCCTCTAACAACGACGAAGGAAGCTCAGAAGGACAAAGTCAGTCAGAATCTGAAAACAAGTCAAAGTGGAAAAATATAATCCAAAAAGCAAAAACCATGGCCTCTATGAAAGGCGCCGGGGTAAAAGGTGCCGGGATGGCCAGGATCTTCAAAGACCTCCTCGAGCCTACCATTAATTGGCGAGATGCTCTGTATAAGTATATAACTCAGTCCAGGGCAGACTTTGAAGGGTACGATAGGCGATTTATTCATAACAATATGTACATTGATGATGTCGGCGGGAATAAGGTAAACATCGCCGCTTTTGTCGATACATCGGGCTCCGTCGATGAGGAACTTCTCACCGAATTTATTTCTGAGTTATTTTTTGCCATTCAGTCTATCCGCGGAGTAGAAGGGAACTTGTATTACTTCGATACCGAACTCTACCCTCAAGGCCCAATCGAAGATCTCGATGGGGTGCCAAAACCTGTGGGCCTCGGTGGCACTAGTTTTGTTCCGGTAATGGAAGAAATCGACTCTGTTTCAAAAGAAAACGGCCACACCACAACCCTAGGTATTATTTACACAGATGGCTGGGCGCCGATGACCTGGAAAGAACCCGACGCCCCAGTGCTTTGGTGTATTTCTCCTGGTGGGGTGAAGGAGTCGGAGATAAAGTACGGCGAGGTTGTAAGAATATCTCACTAGAGAAGTTTAAAGTTAGATATAATCTGTACGCGTTGTGACATTCTACTCAAATCCTAATAATTACCATCCTGTAGACGACGCGGTAAGTGTATCTAATAATAGGTATTTCCAAGTTGTACAAGTTGCAGACTCACGGGGAGTAATCATCGACCCCTACGGCTCAAGTTCTGCGGCCACCTCATCGACAGCGTTTGGCGAGGGTTTGGTCGCAGAGCTCACACCGGTATTTCAGCTCGATGGGATATATGGGCTTAATGGGAATAAGTTTGAGCAATACTCTTTTGCCGGGGGCACGGTTAATGTAGACAAAGAAATCTCTGTCTCTACCTCAACAACCGCGAATTCTTACGCGGTCATCCGATCAAAACGAGCAGTTAGATATCGTCCAGGGCAAGGTGCTCTATGCCGATTCACGGCGGCATTTACCTCAGGAGTTGCTGGGTATACTCAAAGAGCCGGGTTTTTCTCCCAAGAACAAGCGCTTCAGATAGGGTTTGATGGGACTAAGTTCGGTGTGTTGAGGCAAAATGGGGGTAAAGCGCATATCCATGAGTTTGAGATAACAACCGCGGCCACAGCTGCCGAGACAGTAACCATTACCCTGGACGGAGTTGTGTATACGGTCGATGTAACTATTCTTACTGCAAGTGGGAACGCCGCAGAAATCGCCGCAGAAAGTTTCCCAGGGTGGATTACAGAACAAGAAGATAATAAGGTTAGGTTTTTAAGCGAGAGTGTTGGTGAGAAAACTGGAGCGTTTTCTATTTCGAGTGGTACGCTTGCAGGAACGTCCGCCACCCTCCAAACCGGAGTTGCTCATACTGAAAACTGGACCTATCGTGAAGATTTCAGTATAGACAAACTAGATGGCACTGGTCCTTCTGGGGTTGATTTAGATTTTACAAAGTTAAATGTCTGGCAGATCAACTTTAGGTGGTTAGGTGCTGGGGAGATGAGATTCGCTGTTGAGGAGCCTAACAAGGGCGCCATGATCTTTTTCCATCACATCCACTACTCCAATAGGCAAACAACAGTGCACTTGGACAACCCATCCTTAAAAGTTGGGTATGTTGTTGCCGATCTTGGAGGTGCTGGGGGTTCTGAAGTTAGTGTGTCTGGGGCATCGATATTAGGCGCAATAGAAGGCAAGATCCTTCCAACAACCTACCCCGTTGCCTCTAGAGGACGCAGAGGTAGCGGGATGAATTCTACAAATATAGTTTACCATCTTCTTACTGTAAAAAATCCTCTTATTTTTAATAGTAAGATCAACTCTAGGGAGTTACTGGTGCAAAAAGTAAGCTCGTTAGCAACAATTGCGTCATCTGCTCCTGGTACGATGTTTATCTATATTAATCCCAGTCTTTCTAATAACTTAGTTTTTAATTCATTTAGCGAGCCTAAAGCTGCGCTTTATTCTACAACCCTAACCGAAATAAGTCAAACATTAAACACTCCTGTGGCTGCGTTTAGTATTACCTCCGCTGCACCTCAGACAATAGACCTATCAGATTTACGCCTTGTTGTCCCTCCAGGTTCGAAGATATCTATCGGATTTATTTCTTCGCAAAATATTAACTCTGCCGAGGCTAATTTGATGTTTATAGAAGACTGAAGTTTAAAGTTAAATATAATATATTTATATTAGTTTAGAACATGTCAGTTCCTTCTTTTGAAAATGGCTGGTTGGTTCCTGGACACGACTACCAGGCCCATAGCGGAACCACAGCCACAACAGGCCCAACTCAGATCGTATATAAGAAAGGCGGTGTTGGGGGTAAAGTCGTTGCGACAGAAAACATCACATATGATGGTAATGGGTACGTTGCCACGAGATCGATTGATTGGGAACCGGATATCTACGTTTGATTAGTTTATAGTACAAATATGGCTTTAGATTTTCCCAATTCGCCCATAGCAGGCGATGTTTATACTTTTGAATCTCGTGCCTGGAGATATAATGGCAGAGCTTGGGAAGCTGTTAAAGTAAATGCCATTACACTTATAGCCAATGTAGATGGTGGAAGAGTTGATGAAGATTTCGGCGCCGCACAGGCCATCAATGCTGGAGGAGTAGATTAATGGCAGTACAAATACAATATAGAAGAGGTCCAGCGGCAGAATGGACTGGGATCAATCCCACCCTTGCCCTCGGCGAACCTGGATTTGAAACAGACACCGGGCGGATTAAAGTAGGTACGGGTGGGACCGCGTGGAACGATCTTACCTACACCGCAGCAGATTCGTTTTTGAATGGTGACGGTGCCCCCGACGCAAGTTTGGGTAAGGTCGGGGACTTCTACCTCGATACATCCATCTACCATCTCTATGGCCCGAAGACCGATGTCGTGGGTAATGAGTGGGGAGCCGGGGTGTATCTTACCGGGAACACGATTAGGACGGGTACCACTGCCCCTGATGTAAATGTTGGTCGCGATGGGGATTTTTATATCGACACCGTTGCCAATCAGATCTATGGCCCGAAGACCGACACGGTTGGTGATGAGTGGGGCTCCCCTACCAACCTCCAGGTTGTAAGCATCGATGATCTGGGCGATGTAGATACATCCACCGCCCCTCCTCAGGCAGGGGAGGCGTTGGTATGGGATGACGTGAGCAGTGTATGGAAGCCGGGCCCGGCTGGTGCGGAAGCATCGGGGGCGATTGGGCAAATCCAGTACAACGATGGCGCATCACCCACCCCCGGTCTTGCTGCGAGCGCAGATTTAACGTGGGACAACACGGCCAAAGAGCTTGGCATTGGTGGCGATATCAACCTCGATAGTGGTGGGACTTTTGCAACAATCATCCAATCGGTCACGCCAACCGCCAACCGCACTATTTCCTTCCCAGACCAAACCGGGACAGTCGGCCTTGTCTCTGGAGCAACCGGGAATATTCAGTACAACAACGCCGGACAGTTGGCAGGTACGGGTGATTTGACTGTTGACCTTAACTGGACAGATACACTTGTCACCTACACCGGCTTGAAGGTTAATGTAACCGACACTGCTAGTGCCGCTGGTAGTAACCTGCTTGATTTGCAGGTGGGTGGGAGCACCAGATTCTCTGTCAACAAAGACGGTAACGCCACAGGGCAAAGGTTTTACGGTCCTGGAG
>BCSF01000483.1_pt1 | contig 15396 bp, 13 predicted proteins | sample 1016431 | NCBI WGS metagenome assembly BCSF01 (sample SAMD00045685;SAMD00045686;SAMD00045687;SAMD00045688;SAMD00045689;SAMD00045690;SAMD00045691;SAMD00045692;SAMD00045684;SAMD00045690;SAMD00045691;SAMD00045692;SAMD00045684;SAMD00045685;SAMD00045686;SAMD00045687;SAMD00045688;SAMD00045689, study...
CCATTACTGGTGTCGCTGACTTTGCAGCTGATGCTATTAACTTCTTCCTACCCGATGGTATCCCTCAGGTACCCAAGGCTACTAAATACGAAAACAAGGTAGCTGGTATTGTTAGAAGCATCTCGTCAGTTGTCTTCCCCACCATGGCATTCCAGGGTGCTGGTATGGCGCTGGGACGGTTGGGACAAGCGAAAGCAGTCGGTCAACTAGGGGCAACAGCTAAGATCAACCAACTAGGCAATACAGCTTTTATGAAGTTTGTAGGTAGCCGTGGTATCGAAGCTGGTGCTTCTGTTGCTGTTGGTGCTGTGTCTTCTGAATACGAAGGTGATAACCTGCTTGGTCAAATCAAGCAAGGTTTCCCTGAAACAATGGATTTCATTCCTGACAACTGGGCTACCCTTGCTGGTGATAGCCCTGACCTTAAACGGCAGAAGAGTATCAACGAAGATCTAGCTATGGGATTTATGATCCCGATGATTGGATTCGCTGGTAAGTTTGCATCTGCCGTTAGCGAAGTCAAAGACGTATTTAAAAACGCACCTAAAATTGTTGGTGAAAGCGATCAAGCTGTTAAGTACCTTGCTGCTAACAGACCTAAGCCTACCAGTGAAGTGCCGGAAGAAGCTATGCTTGAATACCAAGCTAAGCAGGACGAAGCACTGGATGAGCTGGGTTATTACAACGCAAGTAAAACAGATGATCCAAACATCCCACTTAAAGGTGTACATGACCTGTACGATTTCCGTGAAACCGGTGTTCGTACAGTAGACGACTTTGGTATCGTTGGTGCTAGCATTGATGCTGCACGTATCCAAACCAACAAAGGGACAGTCAATGGTCGTCTCGGTAACTTCATTAGTGGTCCTGCACTTAAGTATGGCGCAGAGACTCCTGGTGGTGTTGAAGAGATTACTATTGGTTTGACTCAACAACTCAAAGAAGCTGACCGTGTTGGTATGGTTGCTGATGATTTTGCTGTGTCTGCTGATGAAGTAGTTGAAGCTGGTGATAACCTTGTTCTAGAACTGTTTGACCCTACCACTACTATCGACGATATGCGTCGGATGTTGGATCCACAGATCTATAAGAATGAAGCTGGTGTTGAGGTATTGACCCAAGATGGTTATGCCGATGCACTTAGTTCTGTTAACAGCCTAGTTAAGCAGTTTACTGGCATGGACATTGCCCGTGCTCAGGCATATACTGCAACGTCTATGGCTGGTCAGGTTGCTGACCTTGCTGAAGGTATGCGGTTGAACCGTGGTTCTATTGCTATTGAGCAGGCTCAGGAACAGATCCTTGATAAGATTAACTTCCTGCAACAACTGGTAGGTTCTACTCGTTACTTTACTGTTAAGAAGAGAGGCTTTGCTAGGCTTGGTGAAAAGGCTAAGAACCTGTTTAAATCACCTGAACAGATTGCACAAGAGATTAAAGATGGTTATCCTACTGCACTACGACAGATCCAGTCTGATAGTGAGAAGTTCACTGAAAACTGGACATACCTGCAGCAGAACCGACCTGATATCCTAGACTCTTTCCTTGAGTTGTATGAACTTAGCGATGGTCGCATTAACACCATTGCAAAGATGAACGAGGATATCCTTAACAGCTTTGTTAACTTCCGACCTCTTGTAGATACTAACCCTGAAACACCTAACATTATCGCACAGGCTGTAAGATCTAACTACTTTAACAGTCTGCTGTCTTCTGCTGAAACCGCAGCTAAAGCATTGTACGGTAACATCAGTGGTCTGGTAGCTGAACCAGTGTCATACTTTGGTGGAGCCCTGCTTCACAAAGATATGAAAGCACTACAGCGTGGCTGGTTGGCTTATAGTGCTGTGTTTGATACACAGAAAAAAGCCCTGCCTTATGCAGGTAGGATGTTTGCAAAAGCATCTCAAAACCCCAATGCTGTTAAAGGACAGTCTCGTCTTGACCTTGTAATTAAACAGGAAGAGAAACTAGAGCAGTACAGATTTATTGCTGAACAAGAGGCTGCACGTGGTAGAAGCGGTTTTAAATTCCTAGTCAAGCAATATGAGGAGATGCAAGCCATGGCTGCTGATCCTGTGTTCCGACTGGTACCTAACCTGTTTACCGGCTTTGATGCCTGGACTGGTGCTACCCTTGCTAATGCTCAAGCACGTTTCCGTGCAATGGATGAGCTAGAACGACTTGGTGAAGCAGTCACACCTGCTCGAATTAAAGAGCTGGCTGATGCTGAATACAATAGTATGTTTGGTGCTGACGGTCTGATTAAAGACAAGGCTGTTAAATACAGCAACGCTGATATTGCACTTAACCTTGACACTGGTCTTAGTAAGAGCGTTGGTGAACTTATCCGTACCATACCTGCTTTGACACCGTTCCTCACGTTCCCTACAACGATGATGAACATTGTCCGTGTTGCTGATGACTACCTCCCTGCTCCTCTACGGTCCTTCCAGCAAGATGTTAACGACCTGGCTTATACGTCAGTACAAACATTTATGGAAAACCCTGAGACCATGGAGCGTATCCTGAAAGCACGTGGTCATAGGGTAGACCAAATGGACGAAGTGGCAAAGATTAATACTTTGGTTGATCTTAAGAACCGTACACTTGGACGTAAAGCAATCGGAACTTTTGCTACCTCTATGGTGATTGGTAGTGTTCTTAAGGACAAGCTGTTTGGCGATGGTTTGTTCAGTGTTACTGGTGATGGTTCTGTGGACCGTCAGCTTGACGCTGCACGTCGTAAGAATAGCAACTTTAAACCACGTTCTATTATTGGTCCTGGTGGTGTTCGGATTGAATACAACGAAGTTCTTGGTCCTGGTCTGAGTAACTGGGTTGCTGCTGTGGCTAACGTAGCAGACAACTTTGACATGCTTGGTGAATCAGCTACTGAGAATGCATTTGAAAAACTAAGCTTTATTCTTGCTGCTGCATTGACGGATCCTGCTGGTATTTCAGCACTGCGTCCGTTGGTTGAAGTTATGAGTGGTAATGAATATGCTGCCAACCGTTTTATTGCCGGTCAAATCAACGCACTTGGTCCTTTGGCTGGTGCTCGTAATAGCTTTGGTCGGATCCTTGACGGTGGTCTGAAAGACTTTAACAATAATATCGTTGAACAGCTGGCTAATCGTAACCAAATGATTGGATTGGTTGATCAAACAAACCGACTGCCTACTGTTATTAGTCCTGTTAGTGGCGAAGCTCCTAACAAGTACAGTATGCTGCAACGTGTCTGGAACGCTGGTTCTCCCGTCAAAATCCATCCAGCTATGACGAAGGAGGAAAAGTTCCTGTACGATATTGAATATGATGTATCTTCTGCATTTAAAAACCGTCAAGGTGTTGAACTTAATGCTGCTGAACGTAATGCACTGAACGCTGAAATGGGTCGTATGGGTTTCTTCCGTAAGGAAATTGCCCGTATCTCTAAGACAGCTGAAGCTCGCAATACTATTCAAGAGCTAAAAGTAATGCGCCGTAAGTTTGTTGGCTCTAAAGATGTACCCATCGGCAAGTATGATCAGATTCATATGATGCTGCGGATTGCACAGAAAGATGCTGAAGAACTTGCATTTGCAAACCTTGCGCCGGAAATGCGTAATGCCATCGAGCAACGTATTGCTATTAAGAAGATCAACGATCAACGGGCTGAACAAGGTCTTAGCCCTATCCCAACTAATCGTTATTAAACAACATGGCGTGCACTGACGTACAAACAATTCAAGCTGGAAACGGGTCAAAGACACAATTCTCTTTTGATTTCCCGTACATTTTTAAATCTGAAATCCACGTTTATTTTTGGAACGCGGTAACAAAAGAATACGACGAAAAACTTACGACAGATAGCACCTACCCCTGGCGCATTACTGATGCTAACCCCACCATTGTGGAGTTTACCGGTACTGCGCCCCCGTCTCCAGCCACCCCTGTTGACCCAGGTGAGCCCACTGTTGACAACGTTAAGATCCGCCGGATCACTAAGGTTGACGACATCCGTGCTCTGTTTAACCCTGGATCAGCCATCCGGTCTGATGACCTGAATAAGAACTTTGAACAGCTTCGTTATGCTATTCAAGAGGCTAACTGCCAAGGTATTCCTGATGATGTAGATGCTTATCTTAAGAACTACTACTGGGATCGCTACGACAATACACTGTATGATGGTGATACTTGGGTCAGTGATGACACCAAGATTGCGTCTACTGAGGCTATTGATGACCGAGTAGATAGCAAGATTGATACAGCACTTACTACTGACATTGCAGGTTCTGATGGTGTCTCTATTACTGATGATGGTGATGGTACTATTACTGTTGGTCTAACTGACGACAGTGTTGACTTTGACAAGATCAAAGACTCTGACCAGATTAAACTAGCAGATCAAATCACTGCTTATAATGCTGCCGGATCTGACGATAAAATCCTAACCTCTGTTGCAGCTATCCGTCGTTTCGATAACTTTGTCCAAGACTCTACACCTACCACTACCGCTGGTATTGGTAAAGGTCGTGTTTGGGTAGACGTTGCTGACGACAAAACTTTGTCTGTTTGGGATGGTACTAACTGGGTTGCTATTACATCTGGTGGTACGTTTACTAACCAACCTAAGGTTGTTTATGTTGACGCTACTGCAGGTAGTGATAGCAACGACGGTCACCGTATCAGCCGCCCTAAGGCTACTATCAAAGCTGCTGTCCAACAAATTAACAATGATGCTACCTATGGTAATGGAAGTATTGTTGTAGTGGCACCTGGTGTCTATCAGGAAGCCTGTCCAATTCAGATCGAAAAACGTGATGTTGCTATTGTCGGTACTTCACTGCGTCAGTGTGTGATTCACCCTACGCAAGCGACTGAAACCGCAACTATGTTTGAGGTAAACAGTGGTACATACCTGAAGAACCTGACGTTCACTGGTATGAAGGCTAGCGGCACACGTGGTGCCTCTGGATCCCTGTGGGAAAACGCTACCTACGGTCTGCCGCCTACACAAGGTTGGAACGTTGCTTTCTACAACAACGCTTACATCTACAAGTCTCCGTACATCCAGAACTGTACTAACTTCTCTGACTCTGAGATTGATAACACTGATCTTAGCTTCTATGCAGGTACTGCTGACAAGGGACGTGCAGGCGATACTGACTCTGCACCGACTGGTGGTGGTTTGTTGGTTGATGGTTCTGTACCTCACGAAGACTCTCCGCTGCGTTCGATTGTCTGTGACAGCTACACCCACACTGGTCTAGATGCTCCTGGTATCTTTGTGACCAACAACGGTTATGTGCAGGCTACCAGTAGCTATGCGTTCTTTAACCATGCTCACATCACCTGTATCAACGGTGGTCAAGCAAACCTTGCTGCATCGACATCTGACTTTGGTCGTTATGGTTTGATTGCAAGTGGTAAATCTACCAGTGCAATCTTTACTTCAACTATTGACGGTGCTGTTTCTGACGGCGCTATTTCTTTTAACATCGATGCACCTACTGCTGCTAGTGGTTGGCATGGCACTGCTACACGACCTGCTGGCAACATGTTGGTGACTGTGAATAGTGTCACCTACCCGATCCTGTCTGCTACTGCAAACGGTTCTGGTTGGACTGTAACGATTAGCCGTCCTAGTTCTACTAACCGTAGCACTAACCTTGGTGTCAACGGTGCAATCAGCGATGGTGCTGCTGTGTCGTTCTTCCTGCGGTCAATGATTGCTTCTAGCGGTCACACCATGGAGTACGTTGGTAGTGGTACTGACTACACTGCATTGCCTGAAAACGGTGGTGTTCCTGTAGACGCTAACCAAAAGATTGAACTTGACAACGGTAAGATCTGGACTGCTACAACTGACCAAAACGGTAAGTTTAGTGTTGGTGGTAACCAGACAGATGACCCGTTCTTTGAGGTAGACCAACAGCTTGGTTTTGTTACTATCCCTGAAGGTTCTATTGCCTTTAACTTGCTGTCTGATGTTACCCCAGAACTTGGTGGTGAACTAGACGCTAACAGCAATAAAATTACGTCACTGGCTGATCCTACTGCTGATCAAGATGCTGCTACTAAAGCTTATGTAGATAGTGAAATTACAGATCTAGTTGATTCAGCACCTGGTGCACTAGATACATTAAATGAGCTGGCAGCGGCGTTGAATGATGACGCTAATTTCTCAACTACTGTAACTAACAGCATTGCTCAAAGGCTTGCTCTGGCTGGTGGTACAATGACTGGTGCCATTGCAATGGGCACTAATAGAATTACAGGTCTTGGTGATCCCACTGCTGCACAAGATGCAGCTACTAGAAACTATGTAGATACTAATTTCCAAGGAACTGACGCTGGTCTCACATATTTGGATGGTCTTAACTTTACCGATGAGGCTTCATTTAAAACTGGTGTTAACCTTGAGATTGGTGTTGATGTACAAGCGTTTGATACTGACACTGCTAAAACTGACGTAGCTCAAACCTTTACTGCTGCACAACGTGGTGAAATTACTACGCTAACTAGTGCTACTACCATTACACCTGACTTTGCGGATAGCAATAACTTTACTTGTACATTGGGTCATAACGCTACCATTGCTAACCCGACTAACCTTACAGCTGGACAATCCGGCTCTATCTTCCTTGTGCAAGATGGTACTGGATCCCGTACCGTTTCGTGGGGTTCTAGTTGGGACTTTGCTGGCGGAACCGCACCCACGCTCACGACTGCCGCGTCAGCCGTTGATCGCGTAGATTACGTCGTTCGCACTGGTACGTCTATCCATGCTGTTGCTACTCTTAACCTTAGTTAATTATGGTAGTATATAATAATATTCTAGCCGGAGCCTCAGGTGCAACTGGGGCTGCTGCCGGTTATCAGATTGACCGCAGCTTGCGGTTTAACAGTGCTGATAGTGCATATCTAAATAGAACCCCGTCGTCTGCTGGCAACCGCAAGATTTTTACCTGGTCTGGATGGGTAAAAAGAACAGCAATGGGGGCCGATAAGTTTATTTTTTCGGCAGGATCAGATGCCTCCAATATGCACTACTTGCGATTCAAGTCGAACGATACGCTTGAAGCAACAGAAAAAATAGGCGATTCAGTTCAATTATCTTTAATCACAAGTGCGGTTTATCGTGATCCGTCCGCGTGGTATCACATCGTATATGTTTACGACAGCACGCAGTCAACTGCTGCTGACAGGTTGTCTTTGTATATCAATGGCGCAAAAGTAACGACTTTTGGCACGAGTACATATCCCTCGCAAAATCATAATTCATACATAAACAGCACTTCCAACCATTTTATTAACGCTAGGCCCAACCCAGCTGGTTACGCAGATACTTACCTAGCCGACGTTCACTTCATCGACGGTCAAGCACTTGCACCGACTGACTTCGGTGAATACGACGACAACAATATTTGGCAGCCGAAAGAGTTTGCTTCTTTCAATAATCCTAATGATGGAACAACTTGGAGTGATTTACTGAGTCCAGCCAATGGACCTTGGCGCAATTCTAATCCAAAATCTAATGGATTTGACGGAAGCTCATCAACAAGTATCGCTCTCGATACAGTTGAGGGAACATTAACGTTTTCGCCAAACCTAGGATCTGGTTCATTTGTAGTTGAATATAAAGGGTTTAACGATGGTCAAACCACAGTCGATATTGACGGAACAACTCTTTCTTATAGTGGTTCAGATTCGATTTGGACAGGCACTGTAAGCAGTTTCAACACTATGACAATGGAGGCTGCTGCAAACAACAGACCGGGCATCACGTACATTAAGGTAAATGGTTACGTTTTACTGGATGATGCAGACGATAACTCTTTTAAACTAAACTTCTCCGACAACAGCAGCAGCGTTGCGTTGGGTTATGACGCAGCAGTCACCGCGCCAACACTAAATCCTAAAGGCGGGATGGATGTCGTGACCTACACCGGCACTGGCAGCACGCAAACAGTCAGCGGTCTGGGTTTTCAACCTGACTTCGTTTGGATCAAGTCACGCACGTCAACGGCTGACCATGAATTGTATGACAGCGTAAGAGGAGCAACCAAAAGACTTTTTTCCAGCCTTACCAACAGCGAAAGTACCCAAACTGGCGGCTTAACTGCTTTTAATTCAAATGGTTTTACTCTTGGTGGTCATGGTGGAAGTAGCGCCAGTAGCACAGATTATGTGGCTTGGGCATGGAAAGCAGGTGGGACGGCATCGTCTAACACTGATGGGACGCTTACTTCACAGGTATCCGCAAGTACTGATTACGGGTTTTCTATTGTTAGCTACACGTCAGATTCATCTGCGGTTAAAACTGTGGGGCATGGGCTTGGCTCGCAACCAAGAATGATATTTTTTAAAGATCGAGATGCCGCTACAAATTGGTTTGTGCATCACAACGATGGCTCTACAGGCCGGATGTTTGAAGGTTTAAACACCAGTTCGGCGGGGGGTACAAACCTGGTTGCGCTAAACGATACGTTGCCAACTTCGTCTGTATTCACAGTAAACAGTGGCGGCTACACGATTAACCCGAACGGAAATAATGACATGATTGCCTATTGCTGGAGCGAGGTCAGCGGATTTTCTAAGATCTCCAGCTACACGGGCAATGGTGGAGCGCTGTCAGTTACAGGTTTTGGTTTTAAACCTCGATTTTTATTAATTAGGGCTACTGGTACTGGCAGCTGGATGCTATTTGACAGCAAAAGAGGCACAGATGTGCGGCTTAAAGCTCAAACATCTGACACTGAGGCAAGCGCTGGGGCAAACCTAACCTTTGATTCAGATGGTTTTAGCCTAAATACGTCGGACGGTGACTTTAACGGCAATGGTAGTACCTACATCTACGCAGCATTTGCGGATCGACCAGGAAATAACTTTGACGTAAACAACCTTTCTGTTGCGGCAGGCGCAGATAATGACAGCCTGCTCGACACGCCAACAAATTACGAGGCAGATTCCGGCAACAATGGCGGGAACTATTGCACTTGGAATAGTGTCGCTCCAGTTTCAAACGGTTCAAGCTACAGCACGTTTTCAAATGGCAATCTTGAAGGGACAACATCTAACAGTAAAGTGTCAGGAGCGCTCGGCACCATCGGCGTTTCTTCCGGCAAGTGGTATTACGAGATCACATGTGGTGCATTTACGGGTGGAACAGGTTTAGAGATTGGGGCAAGTCAAGAGGATTTGGTGAGCACAATCTCAGCTTCTGAAGGACCTGGCGACTGTCCAAACGGGTATTTCTATATCAATGACGGCAGAAAAGTAAACAATAGCTCTCCTTCTTCTTATGGAGCAAGCTACACAGATGGTGACGTGATTGGTGTTGCCCTCGACCTTGATAACAGCACCATTGAGTTTTTTAAGAATGGCGTGAGTCAGGGCGATGCGTACACCAACATGAACGCTGGAACGTATTTCCCTGCTGTTGGCGATTACAACAACTCAGGCACTGCAAGTTTCACTGCAAACTTTGGTCAACGTGCATTTGCCTATACCGCCCCAAGTGGCTTCAAAGCACTTTGCACAACGAACCTCGACGACCCGCTGATTGCCGATGGTTCGGAATACTTTGATATTTCGTTATATACCGGTAACGGCGGAACCCAGTCAATTACTGGGCTTAGCTTCCAACCAGATTTTGTGTGGACAAAACAGCGAAACTATATCGAGTGGCACGCCCTAATTGATGTTGTTAGAGGTGGGAATTTGGGCCTTGCCTCAAATAGTACAAACTCCGAAGAGACGCGAAATGACGCGATTAGCTCATTCAATGCTGACGGCTATTCGATTGGCGACTGGGCTGCCTTGAATCAAAACACAAAGACCTTTGTTAGCTGGGCCTGGGACGCTGGAACGTCAACGGCCAGCAACACTGACGGCACGATAACTTCTAGTGTCAGAGCCTCGCAGACGGCAGGTTTTTCAGTGCTAACCTATACAGGCACGGGTGCAAATAACACGATTGGGCACGGCTTGAATGCAGCCCCAGAAATGATTCTAGTGAAAAGAAGAAATAGCGCAGAAAGTTGGGGTGTTTACCATGTTGGCATTGGCAATGGCAATAGGCTGTCTCTCAACAGCACTGATGCTTCAACTTCAACAACAACTTGGAACAGTACAACGCCAACCTCAAGCGTGTTTTCAGTTGGCGTAGCAACATTGTCAAATGGCAATAATGATACTTATGTGGCCTACTGTTTTGCACCTGTCGCAGGCTATAGCGCGTTTGGTTCGTATGAAGGCAACGGAAATGCCGACGGCCCATTTATTTACACAGGATTTAGGCCAGCGTTTATTCTATTTAAGATAACCACTGCTGCAGATGATTGGATAATTTTTGACACTGCACGCGCTACATATAATCGTGCGGATCAAGAGCTTTACCCAAACCTCAATAAAGCGGAGGAAGACAACGATCGAGGCTCAGACATTCTTAGCAATGGATTTAAGATCAGAACCACAGCTAGCAAGTGGAACACCAGTGGCGCTACCTATATTTACGCCGCATTTGCTGAAAACCCGTTCCAAGCTAATGGCGGGCTTGCTCGTTAAACTCACAAATAACTATGTTACAACTTGATGGTAAGACCCTGCAATACGACAGGGCATTTCAACACAATGGAATCTCGTACCCAGCTAACTGGCTTCGTTTAACGACACTTGAAGAAAAGCAAGCCATTGGTATTGTAGAAGTTGCTGACCCCGGTGTCGGGGTTTGGGATCAACGTTTCTACTGGGGTGTGGATAATCCTAAAGATCTTGACCAACTTAAAGAAAGTTGGAAACAAAAACAAAGCGAGATTGCAGGTTCACTGCTTGCTCCGTCTGATTGGCGTGTTATCAAAGCACGTGAAACTGGCGGTAGTGTCGCTATTAACTGGTTTAACTACCGCCGTGACGTACGTACCGCGTGCAACACACGTCAAACTGAAATTAACAACTGTGCTGATGTTGCAGCACTTAAAGAACTTATTGACAATCCTACTACCCCTTGGCCTGAAGAACCATGATTACCCTTATCCGTCCAATTCTTTTTTCATTTCTCAACTCTGAAAAGGTAAAACGTCTTGTCGTTGACTTGCTTACTAAACTAGCTGAGCAAAGCGACAACACTGTCGATGATCAGGCAGTAAAGTTTATCGAACGCGGATTGTTCGGTGGAACCCTGGAGTAATCCTCCGTCATTCCCTTCTCTAACGCTTCCAGAAGCGCCTGCAATGCCTGCGCCGGTCCTAGAGGTACCAAGGGCTCAGCTACCTAGTTACAAGCCCCTTGTAGTCCCTCCTAGTGACCTGCGCCCGCCACCAGGAATTAAAGGAGAGAATGAGGATAAATCACCGAGCAAAACAAAACCACCTCAAGCTAAAGAGGTGCAAATGATTGACGTGCCGTTTACGGATAAAGAAATCCCAATGCCGTCAACTGAAATCATGACAGCTGCAGCTACAACAGCAGTAATTTCTGTTGCCGCCACCCTCACTGCTACGTCTATTTTTAAATATCTAGTGATGGTAATGAAGCCTGTACTTAAACAAGCATGGAGCAAACTAACAAAGAAAAAACCACCAAACCTTTCTTAAAAAAAGTGAAAGAACACGCCGAAAAGGATATTGAAATCCTTGGAACTTTTGTTCGCCTAGGTGTTGTTGTGTGGAGTGGTTTTATTATTACTCTTAACTACGTAGACATTCCTATGATTAAAAAGGGTCAAAGTGGTGGTGATATAACCTTTGTTGCCAGTGTGTTTACTGGTGCACTTGCTACTTTTGGACTCAACACTTCTAACAACAGATCAAAACCTGACGACGATTCTAAGAAAAAAGAACCATGAAAAAACTTCTTATCCTTTTGTTCCTAGCTTCACCTGCTGCAGCACAGCAAGTCACCCCTAATTTTACTCAGGGGTCCATGCAATCAACCACTACTACCACTATTGATATCGAACGAACTATCGAAACCGAAATCATGGGTGGCGATTATAAATCATGGAGCGGAACCAACGTAACCCCCAGCGGGGATATTTTGAGCGATTCCACAACTTATTCCGTAACCAACGCGGGCGAACAGTTCCAACTGGAAACTGTCGTTCGGGATGCGGGAGTCGTGGAGTCCATCAGCATCGACGAAGTTATCGAATCAACTTCCACCACTACCTCGCTGTCTGTCTTCTCTCAGTAAGCCCCGCGTTTGCTACACCTGAAGACCCAACAGTACAAAATAGCTCAAATCCCGTGGCAGCAGCTACGGGTAATGTAACAAACCAAGCCGTACAATTCCAAAACAATGGAGCACCATCTCGGCAATACTTCGCATCTAACAGTAGCTGTAACGGCACTACGATGCAATTTAGCCCGTTTTACATGGGTAATGACACCGTTCCTTATGAACATACTGGTTATGTTCGGAGTAACAACTGGGGTGTACAGCTTAATTTTAGTGTACCTCTGGATGGCGGAATGATAGAGCTATGTAAAAGCATAGCCAAAAAACACGAAGAAAAAATGCGTCTTGACTACGAACTTGTGAGGGCACTCAAATGCACCGAGATTATGAAAGCTGGGTTTATGTTTAGACCTGGTTCTCGTGTGGAAGTTCTGTGTCATGACGTAGTACCCATTGTGGCAGTAAATGACAAAGAAAAAGGCGACTGAAGATCAGTTTAACGAGCTGCACAATCTTGTCACTAAGGAGTTCCTTGCCCGTATTAAATCGGGCGAGGCTTCTACTGCAGATCTAAAAGCAGCTTGCGACTGGCTCAAGACAAATGACATCAGTGGTGTTGCTATGGAAGGTAACCCACTGTCTAAACTAGCGGCGGTGATGCCCCAGGTAGACCCCGAGCTTGTACAACGGAGGATGAATGGCTCGCACGTCTAAATACAGCGGCGCTAAATACGCTAACGGTAACTATAAGTCGTATCAAAAAAAGTACGACGCATCTAAACTGCAGATTAAGAAACGGTCTGCACTAAACAAAGAAAACAGAAAACGGGGAACCTATGGCAATGGTGACGGTAAAGATGTCTCACACAAAAAGAATGGTAAAACATTCCTTGAAAAAGCATCTAAAAACCGAGCACGTAAAGGCCGAGCATGACCCCGTTACTTCCAACTCCTGACGATTATCTTTTTAACTTAATAGCTATGACCTCTCCAGAAGCCAAGCGCCTGTGGAGGCGCTCTATTAAGGAACATTTTGACCATACATGTATTTATTGCGGAAAAACTTATGACCTTAGTCAGTTATCTATCGATCATGTTCATCCTAGGTCTCGTGGGGGTCAGGATGTCGCAACGAATGTTGTATGCGCCTGCACCCGTTGTAATCAGGAAAAGGGAAGTGCTCCCGTCATCGACTGGATGAGGGAGCGATTTGGAGTCAATAGGCTCCGTGAAAAAATTCTTATGGAGCACATTGCTTAATGGATAGAGAAACCAAGCGAGCGTATCAGCTTGTTCAAAAAACAATTGTAGATAACATTGATAGGCTGCAAGCTCTCCAAAAAGCTAAAGTCAAACCGCCTAGCGCAGATGTCAATGATTTAAAAAAATGGCGTAGGTTTGGCGCTGCTTTTGCTTGGGATCCTTCAGTTTTTCAAGACGTTTTAGAAAAACCTTACATGGAGCCTGAAGAGTTAATTAGCAGGCTTCGGAAAACTGAAGAAGGTTTGATGAGGAAATTTCAATACGTTAAAGGTATTCCTCTTCATCATATTATTGCAGACAGAACTGGTGGAGATCTTGGTATTAGAACTCCAGTTGACATTTGGGAGGATACTAAAAAACGTATTTTTGATCTAACAGGAGCAACACCTGGAGACAACCAAGCTAACTTAAATGCTATTGGAGCTTTTGACGAACTTTGGCATCAAGGTCGTCAAGGTGCTAAGGGTACTGTTTTTGCAGAAGCTGGTATTATACGTCCAGAAGATTTCCCTTATCTACATCGAGCTGGTCAAAACTTAGCTGATAGGCTTGGTTTAGATCCAAAATTGGTTCAAGCTAGTTCTGAAGAACAAGTTAAAGCTCTGCTTCCTTCTATCTTACAACAGCAAGAAAGGTTTGCAGAGACCACTGCTACACCACAAGTCCAACAACAACGCAGTGTATTTACACAAGCAGGATTTGGTGAGGTTGTAGACCCTACAACACGACCTGAAACAATACAACTGATTGAAAAAGCTACCAGAAAAACTGAACTTCCTAAATTGTTTGCTCAAGCTGGATCAATGAGGTTTAATCCACAACCAGGTGTCGAACAGTTTATGGCTAGTGGGGCGGCTGCTTTAGCACGAGATGAGGTAAATGAAGGTTTAGCTAAAATGGGTTTACCTCCTCTAAAAGGCACTCAGATGTTTGGTGTTGATCCTATAAGTGCTGCAGTTGCTAGTGGTGTAGATGCTGTACGTCGTAATCCATTAGGAGCTGCTATGGGTGCTGCATCAGCCATCCAACCTGAAGCAGTTACAGCAGCATTACAGGGTGATTATACAGAAGCAGCTAAACAAACTGCTGTTGGTGCCGGTATTGGTGCTTTAGTACAGCAAGGTGTTAAAAACATTGCTCCTGCTGTTATGCGCCTTGTACCTAGAGCAGGTTCAATGGCTCTTAGTGTTGGCGCGAGGTTAAATCCGGTTGGTGCAGCATACACAGGTCTTGAGCTTATCGATGCAGGCGCTAAAGGTATTACTGGTAAAGGTATCTTTGAACCATCAGATAAGCCTGTAACCGAAGAAGATCTTGACTTTGCTACCTTATAATTTATGATCCACCCAATCTTTGTTACAGGTCCTCAGCGATCTGGCACCCGTCTTGCTGCTCACATTATAGCAAGAGAAACCGGCAGAGAGTTTATTGATGAGCTTGAATATAACCCTGACATACCTATGAACAGTGTTGTTCAAGCTCCTTTTATACTTAAAGGTGTTTTAGAATTATCCTATATGTTTCCTACGGCTCAGTTTGCTTTTATGTATCGCGATGTAGATGATATTGTAAAAAGCATGGAACGTATTGAGTGGTATAAGGATTATACAGACCACCCTGCCTTTTATTTAGATTATGTCAAACACTGCTACAGGTACATCGATTTCTTAAAAAAAGAATTAGATACTAGCCGGTGGTTTGACATACGCTATGAATCTTTAGCTTATGACCCATTGTTTGTTACAGATCGGTCTAATTTTACAGTAAAACAACATCTACCTAACAAACCTAATGGACCCGAAACCTGGAGAAACGATGAATACATTAGAACTGCTAAAGAATGACTTCAAGCTCTTCCTGCAGGCTCTGTGGGCGGAGCTTGATCTACCCAACCCTACACGTGCGCAATATGCTATCGCAGACTATCTTCAACATGGACCTAAGCGTCTTCAGATACAGGCTTTCCGT
>BCSF01000484.1_pt1 | contig 15387 bp, 23 predicted proteins | sample 1016431 | NCBI WGS metagenome assembly BCSF01 (sample SAMD00045685;SAMD00045686;SAMD00045687;SAMD00045688;SAMD00045689;SAMD00045690;SAMD00045691;SAMD00045692;SAMD00045684;SAMD00045690;SAMD00045691;SAMD00045692;SAMD00045684;SAMD00045685;SAMD00045686;SAMD00045687;SAMD00045688;SAMD00045689, study...
TTGTATTGTGTCATGTCATGATTCATCTCTAAACTATCATCATAATATATTCTTTTCGTATTTGCAAATCTAGAAAGAAGGTGATAATCAAACATTACCATTTATTTTTTATTCCATCTATAAAAAATATGTTTATCAATTTCAGTTGTTCTTTTTAACCTCTTTCTCCAAGAGGGTCTAACATAATTAGCGTGGTAGTTTGTTGCACCATCTGTGATGTCAACCCACTGTCTATCATTATCTAACAATTTACGAACAAAGTCAAGTTTTTCTTGATATATTTTTTTATTTGGTGGAATATCGGATTTTCCATCACAATACCAACTAAATTGACAAACACCGCCTCTTTTTTGATGGATTACTTTACACATAGTGCTTGGAAATCTATCGTCATTGATACGATTTATAACAACAGAAGACACAGCAAGCATTCCTGCTGTGCCTTGATTTCCAACCTCAAAGTACAAGTTTTTAGCAAGACACTCTATCTGTTTTTCTTTGTCTTGTGTGTACCAAGAGGCACCTAATATACCACCAAGAGCCAGTAGACTTCCACTTACCCAAACACCAACACTCATTATGATCTTGGGTGCTCACCTGGATAATCATCATCATCCGGTAGCATGTATTCTTCAGTCCAACCAAATGCTTCTTTTACCACGTTAGCAGACAAACCCTTATACTTTCTATGTAGAGCCTTATCCTTTGCAGCAACTACAAGTTCTGCTTCACTCTGATGCAATCCTTCCAACATCTGAATAAACATGTTCTCTCTACGGTTAGTCGTTAGTTGAGGATTGCCGCCCTTAATATAATGAAATAAAGTTCTTGCCTCATGTACGAGCATATTGTGCTCTGTTCCTTCTGGTGATTCATTTGGTGTGTATGGAACATCACCTTCTGGCAAATCCCACTCAATGTTAGGATCAAAAGATGACTTGAGAACCATTCTCAATGCATCTGTATTGTGTTCTCTCAACAATTCAACCTTCTTTTCTTTTGTCTTCGCCTTCGCAACTTTGTCCAAAATCTCAGACATTAGTGGTGTATATGGCATATCAAAAATCTCCTATGTTATCCATCAATTCTTTTAACTTATTATCTATAAAGTAATTTAGTAGTTTACTACGGTCACCTTCTGGTGCTTTATGATATGTCTCTAAACATTCCAAAAACAACTCTTTAGGTGATTCTTTCAAATCAATCAGCTTCTGATTCCTCTGATAATTACGATACCAAGATGCTGCATAAAGCAATTCACCTTCATCCAAATCCTCTAAGATATCAGCAATCTTTTTCTTACTCAATGGACGCTGACGCAACCCATCAACAAACGTATTGTCTGGTGACAACACATTTGGAATACCATCACTTACATCACCCTTTAGAATATGCTCACAGAGATATTCATTAGGGTCAACACCCTCAATAAACTTTTTTGTGATTGGACTATATTGTGAAACATTGGTGTATTTCTGCAACTGAACAAAATCTTTATCGCCGGACAGAATTAATGTCTTGCCGTTATCAAACTCAAGTTCAAGACACAGAGCAGCAATGATATCATCAGCCTCTGCACCGTATACCTCAAGAACTTTGTATGGAAAGAATTCTATGAGTTCTTCTTTAACGGTATTCAAACAATCAAATATATCATTCCAGTCATGGCCAGAAGTTTCTCTGGTTTTCTTTCTACTGGCTTTATATTCTGGAAAGAAATCACGTCTCCAATAGTGACGGGAATCATAACAGATAACCAACTCACCATACTCCTCACTAAACATCTGACGATACATACGAAGAGAATTAAGAATCATGTGACGCACCAAAGGCACATCAACACTATCACGTTTTGTGATGTTCAAGTGCATCATAACACTTGCAACACCAATTTGGTTCATATCAACTAAAATCATTTATGGTATCTCTTTTCAACACACGTCATCATATATGCGTCATTTGCTTCTGGTTCTACAAGTCTTGCAAACTTTTGTAACTTCTCAAAGTTTCTATCGATATAATCAGAACAATCTTCATAGTTATTAAAAATCAGAGTGCGGCCGTCTTGTTGGGTTATCTTTACAAAATCAGGGTACTGATATTGGGGGTAAGACATTATAACCAAAATTATTATCTCTTTCATACTTTCATATGAGCATTGAAGCTCATGCTTCTCCTTTCACCATCACAGTAAAAAGGGTAAACAAAATGTTTCAAATAAGAAGGAAACAATAACATAGTGCCTACTTCTGGTTTGAATTTAACGTTATCACTTCTCATGTCTTGATTTTCACCATACATGAATTCAATCAATCCGTTTGAAGGATAATGATCTTCATATTCTTTCTTTAATTCTTCTTCCATACCATCAGGAATTTTAAGATAAACCACAGCAGAAATATCACCGCCATGATGATGATAAGGATTATACTCGCCAGCATATTGACTGACAATCCAACTATGAACTAAATGAATGTTATCAACGGTAGGTTTTGTGTCACGTCCAGCCATCTTATACCAAAGATATGCTCGGTTCTTACTGATGATATAGTTCAGGTATTCAAGACATTTCTCACGCATAATCTTGAAAAGAAATTCTTTTTCATCTCTATCAGAGATAGGTATCTGAACTTCACTACTTACTTTACCAACAAGTTTGTGTGACCAATCCCACTTGGCAATAGACATAGAATTGCTTAATACATTGTCTCCAACTTTATTAATGATATCAACAAATCTATTCGGTACTTGTGTTTCTAGTATTGTTGGACTAAACACCTCATGGAATTTACTCTGTTTCTTTTTCATCTTCATTCCGAAATTTTTTCAATATATCACCCATTCTATCTGCATTTAAAACAAACTGACGAACCTTTTTTTTCTCTTCCGGTTTCAATTCTAAAGTAAGTGATTGCACCAATTCAGCCATTGGATGATACAACCCCATCTCTTTATATAGACAACTCCGAATAGATTCAATGACCCACCCTACATTTCTCAAAAATTCTTCATTTTCAATTTCAAATCCATTTTCATCTATGGCATTAATCATCTGAATAATTAATCCTTCAGTTAGAGAGTCACAGAACATTGCATTCTCTTGGTCTTCAATGAGTTTTTCATCTTGAAGAATGACTTCTCTTTTGGGTCTTGCCTTCCAGGGCCCGGCAATCACATTATCCTCTTGAGCTGATTTTTCACACATTTGTATGTACGCATCCAATATCTGGATACCAGACACCAACATTTCTTTTTGGCATACCCTTGTTTGGTCCTTCATGGTAATATGCCATGGCTGAACAAACAAACTCCATCTTGTATTCTTGTCTTTCACCATAAAACGAATCGTTCCACACTCCATCCTTTAGATATGCTTGCATATTTTTTACATATCCTTCATGACTGATTCTACGAGCAGTGGCACCTTTAACGTTTTTTCTTTCATTTCTCTTTTCAGTAGAAATGAGGTCTTTTTGTATCTTAATCCATTCCTTTACTTTATCAGGATGCAAACCATGTTCCTCATCCATATCATGTAGGGATGGATGAAGACCAGATTTACCATAATTGGGATTCTTTTTTGCACGAGCTTCTCGTGCCTTCTTGAGACGTTCAGCAGCTGCTTGCCGCTGTTCATCAGTCATGGGTTTACGTGGTTTACGAATCTTCTTTTTCTTAGAAGGATCAGACCAACCACTATTTTGTGTTCTTGCACGAATTTTTTTAGCCACCAACATATTCCTTCAAATAATGAGACAATAAACCATTCAAAAGCAAAGTAAGACCAACAGCGTTAACAATTAACAATGCACGATCATTCCAAAGAATCGAAACAATAAACCAACCAAAAAGACCTATGCCATGAAATGCAAGATTCCAAGGATATAAATTGTTTGCTGTCAAAAAAAGACCAACAATCAAAAATGCACTTGAAATCCACTTTAGATACCAACTTGGACCACTTGTAGGTGTAACTGTTTTTGTTGGTATTTCATGAGTCTTTAATTCAATCGTACTAGTTCTTACACTAGTATCAGTATCCGAGCTCAATTTTCCTTTTCTCCAAAGACTTTAAATAACGTCTACGACCAGCAGCCTTTTCTAATCTTCGTTTCTCGCCCTTTGACCTGAAACGTTCACGTTCTCGTATTTCTGTATAAAAACCATCTTCTTGCAATTTCTTCTTCAAAATTCTAAGTGCAACATCTACGTTACCATTACGAACATCAATTTTCATATTCCATCCTTATTGTAGTACGCTATGGCTAACTCTCAACTTGAGAGTATTGCCATATGGTTTGAACGCAGTACGCGTTGTGTAGTTCAAACCATTAAATGTGTATGAAACCAAATAACCATCAACAAAGGTTTTTTGTTGAGTACGATATTTTGTGTATGTATTACACACCACACGTTTTTCATAGTGGGTATCACTAGAGTTAAACTGATTACCAGCAACCACGGCACCAGTAACAGCACCGATAGCGGTGGTGGCTGTTCTACCATCACCTTTACCAAACTGGTTTCCCAAAATACCACCGATGACACCACCAATGATGTTGTTAGCAGTAAACCCACCACCATTCCTATGCGTTGGAACCAACTGTTGATTACAATTATTTACGGGAACACGAACCTCAGTTACAACATAGTTGGGTTTAACGTTTGTGATAGGCACCTCTACAATATCGTTAGCATAAGATGCTGACACGAACATTGTTGCCATTATTCCAGCCAAAATTGTTTTTTTCATGTGTTTTCTCTGTTTTTAAATTTCATAACACGAAACTATTGTATCAAATTATAGGTAAGATATCAATAGTTTTAAGTCACTGATTTTTCTTAAGTTTTACCAGACATTTATCACCATCTTCGTCAATTTCAGTTTTAATATAACCATCACGTTCCAACATGATCAACATATTTTCTATGATATCTTTTGTGGAAAAATAACGACCCCAAGCCCAACAAGCTCCCATAGAAGCGAGTGCAAGCAGTGTGTGTGTAAATGTGTCCATTCTTTAATACCTCTTTTATATATGTTAACAAATTAAACGTTCTTTGTCAATAGAAAAGAGAAGTAAGACATAGAAATCCTAAAATAACTCCGGCACCTATTCCTATAACTAATGCCTTCAGTAGATCCATATCAAACCATAAAGGTATGTTTCTTGTCGGCCCCTTAGTAAAATTGCGTGGTTTCATTTCGTCGTTGCCCTATAGACGCCATCCCAGTCTTCAGGGAGGTCTTCTTTTTGTAGCTGTTCTATTCTATCTCCCATCATGTCGTAATAATCTCTCATCATGCCATTAAACTCAAACTCTAGGTCATTGAGCCATTTTAATGCTAACCCCCAAGCTTGTTTACGATAGAAGAACAAAAACTTCTCATGCTGTCTTTGTGCCATATCATAGTTCATGATGTTTATAAGGTTTTCATGAGTCCCTAAAGATGTGTAAATATTAACACCTTCTGTTTTACCTTTAACCGCAATTTTATCTAATTCTAATATTACAAATTCATCCTCCATTTCTTTGGCGGTTTCCTCGCCAAGAATTATTTTCATGCCATATTCTTTACTTTGTCCTTCAAGTCTGGCTGCAAGATTAACTGCATCTCCCAAACAACTATAGTCAAATCTTTGATTACTGCCCATGTTGCCCACGACTACATCTCCTGTATTTAATCCAATACCGATGTTTATAGGAAGAGATTTCTCTTTCTTCAGCTCCACATTTAAACCTTCAAGATGTTTTAACATCTCATGAGAAGACTTAATTGCCAATCTACGTTGTTCTTTAACGTCAAGTGGAGCATTCCAAAATGCCATTATGCAGTCACCCATATATTTATCTATTGTACCCTCATTAGTCATGATAATGTCTGTCATAGGAGTCAAAAACCTATTGATGAGCTTTGTTAATCCTTGTGGATCAGTTTTGAATTGCTCACTGATAGGTGTAAATCCTCGTATGTCACAAAACAATAATGTTAGTTCTCTTGTCTCACCTCCTAATTTCAATAGGTCTGGATTCTTCTGTAACTTCTTAACCATTGCCGGTGCAAGATAATGTTCAAACTGTTTCTTGATTTCCATTCTCTTTTTGTGTTCTTCCATGAATCTCAAAAATGCTGCAATTGACCAAGCAAAGAACACTGTAATTACAGGATAACTCCAATCCACCAAATAATCGTGTTTGGTGAAAAGATATGAACTTCCATAAAATAAACCCACAACTGTTGCGGGCATAAGTATCGCACCAAAGTACCAAGGTAGCAATAACACAACAACCATCAATAAGAGTGCAAGACCAAATGATGAACCTAATTCTGTAAGATTAGTCCAATATGGTCTAGTGATGTTTCTGCCTGTCATCATTGTCGCAACAGAAGCACCAATAAGGTCATGTGAATAGATTACACCAACAGGCGTAGATACTGCACTGTCAAGGCCAGATGCTGTTATTGACACGATTACTATCTTGCCAGTCAGGTCTGGTAATTCCTCGTGCAATGCATGGACTGGAGTTTTCCATTTGAAGTCCAACCATATATTACCATGTGCGTCTGTATCAATCATCTTGAATTTAGGTATGCGTAGTTTCTCAACACCCGCCACACTTGTTTTCATTTGATACGATATGTCACCGGCCGCCATTCGTAATATTTCCATACTCATCGATGGATACAATTTATCTTCTACTGCAACTACCAATGGCATACGGCGAACCACACCATCCTTCTCTGGTGCGATAATCATCATACCTACACCATGTGATTTTTCTGCCAATAAAGGTATAGGACCGATTGCGCCTGGATACTGATATACCCAACCATTCCATGGCTCACCTACTGTTGAAACACCTCGTGTGACACCACTGTTATCTTTTTGTGTGGTAGGTATTTGTCCTATAATAGTTGGAGTTTGACTAAGAACATCTGCCAGTGTGTCATCTCCACCAAATCTATCAGGTTGTGCAAAGAGTATAGGAAGCACTACCATACCCGCACCAGCCTCATAGAGTCGTATTATTTCTTTAGATAGTTCTTCTCTGTTCCACGGCCATTGACCTTTTTTCTTTAGAGTCTCATTATTGATTTCTACTGTAACAAGATTATCTAAACTCTGTTCTGTTTGATTTCTTTGGTGTTGGTCTAATGCTTTGAGTCTTACCACATCAAGAAACCACGGATCCACAAAACGAACTGTGCATAGAATCAGAATTACTGCAAATGATATAATCCATTTCTTCATGTCAGTTTCCTTGTGTCACCGAGAGACTGCATCCTCCCACTGTCGCACAATTTTGCGTTAGACTATACGACTGTGCTGTGCCACCCTGTTGTTTTAAATCCAGAGTTGTTGAATAAGAACCCGATATTGTTACGGTAGCACTGTGTGCAGCATTACCAGTTTGTATCATGTCGATATCATTAGTATCATTATTCACAGTCAAGCTCATTGTTTTGCCTACATTACTATCTTGTCTCATGTAAATATCATTACTATCTCCATATATGTAAGTCACCATACTATGTTCATGTCCAGAGTTATTTGACCTTTGACTTCCTAAAAATGTATTACTTGACCCGTGAATGTCAAGTATTATAGAGTGGCCACCATGCTCTACTGTATCAGACGAAGCAACACCGCCAGTTGTCACGGTATATCCCTGATAAAACTTAACATCATTACTATCACCCTGTATGTGGAATTCAAACCTGTCTCCACCACAAGTTGATTGATTGCACAATTGTTTTACTAACAGTGAATTACTATCACCGTCGAGATCACCACCCCATGATGCACCAGAGCCCCAAGCAGAAGTATACCCAACGTAACCGTCTTCACCCTCTTGTGTTATGTTAATGGTATTGTTTCCACCACCATGGCTCATATTAATTTCATTATTATTTCCATCTACATCCACAGTGATACTATTAGAATTACCACTGGTAACTTGAGTGATTATAACTGAATTATTTGCAAAAGCAATATTACTCAGACTGATAGATAGTAATAGTGTTAGAAGCGTCTTCATCTCTTGTTGTTATCTCCGGCACAGGTATTCCACCCTGTGATAAATTTATTGTATATCCATAGTCGTTTATCAAGTCTAGTTCTATTGTACTGTTACCCACTCTCCGTATTATGCGTGTTGTGTTACCGTCCACTATCGTATTGACCTGTGTTGATCTGTTGAACCCGCTGGTTCGGCCATCTACCAACTCTGCCTGTGCTAAGGCAAGAGCAATCTGATCAAGAATATTACCAAGTAACTCTACATCTAAATCATTAATGTCCAACTCGTTGAACTCAAAAAGGTCTTCCTCCAACTCGTTTTTATCCAACCCTGCAAACTCAAGAAAATCAATGTCTAGCAAATTCTTATTTTTCCTTGAATCACTAAGCAACACTATAATCTTCTTTTTTGGTGGCCTGATAATCAATAAGTTGTTAATCTGGTCCAGTGTTAAATCAAGTATCACTGGACTGGATGGTTTTGCCTCTCCTGTACCAACCATTGTTGACTGAAATGCTTGGTTCATTATAACCTGTCCTACATCAGTCTCCACAGATATCTTACCCACTGAACCATCAGCGTTAGGTAACAAAATGATAAGAGACTTACCAACCTCATCCACCGTCATACTAAACGCTGTTCCCAACACACCAATCCTTGCTGTCGGTGTCCGAATGTCTACATTCTGATTGCTCAGCTTCGCAATATTACCACTCGCATAGCGCACTGTGCCAAGTGCAATATTCATAACCAACTTCGATCCCTCTTTAGAATTGGGATCATAAACAAACTCATCGATAACCAAGGAACTGTGAGAGCTCACTGCCACATTAGTATCATCTACAAACTTGATACCAACATCACCTTTACCAGTTTTCACCGTATCCTTGAATTCAATATCTGAACCCTTTTGTAAAACGGATCTCTCACCTGACCTCTCTACAGAGGCATTACCCTTATGTTTTACCACATTCCCAATAGCACCATAAGCACTGATGCTAAAGAGAATGAGACTAATCGTCCATAGTAACTGTAACACTGTGACCTGATCCAACCGTTGTTATAGAAGTTGTTCCATCATAGGCACCACCTTGAGTAATCGAAAATGTACTAGATGATCCCGTATGATGTAAAGTAGTGTCTTGATCAGCAGCACCAGTATGTGTTGACGTAATAGTATTACTTGACCCAATAGCTGTGATGTTCGTTATCTTCTTATCATCACCAACCATACTTGCCGTGCTATTTTCATTTATCGTAATAGTATTGCTGTCACCTGTAGCAACGATATCAACATCAGCATCATCACCCGCCGCAGTCTTTGCTACGTTCACGGTAGTGGTATTTGAACTACCAGTGATTGTTTGGATGATACTATTATCAGCAGAGGCACCTTGTGCTCCTACAGAGACAGTAGACGTATTACTATTACCCTCTTGTTTGAGAGTAAACGTCTGTGTTGCACCAACAACAGATGCAGAAATAGTGTTAGTGTTACCAATCTGATCAATGTCCAACGTCTGGTTGTCACCTGTTAAAGTAACGGCCGTTGTACCATCACCAAACTTGTTAGTTTGTCCATCTTGATTGATGTTTGCAGTCAGGCTCGCACCAGACTGTGTTATATAAACGTCACTTGCATAACTCACACTACACATAACGAAATAAGCGAGTATTGTAAGTATGCCCGTTCTCATAGTTCTTCCTCCTTTTTAAATTCCCATAATTGTTTTTTCTCGCCTTCCTTGATTATCTCAATAACTGCTTGTTCGATTGCCTTCCTTACTGCATAAGTTATAGACTCATTTTCTGTTATTCCTGCTTCCGTTTCCAACAAATTAGTTCCCATATCTAAAAACTTAAAAACTGTAGCAGATAATTTTGTACTTAGGATAGTTTTTTGAGAGCTAACTGCTAATAAAACTTCACCTGTCTGTACAGATATTAATCGTAAAGCCACTGTTACCATATCCTTACGATATTCATCAGATACACCAATACCCAGATATCTTACACCCGCACCACCTGTGTCTGTATTGGTGTCATACCCGACTATGCCCCCTGTCAACAATACTCCTGCAAACAATAGGGGTTTAATTTTTTCTGCCTTGTCTCCTTCATAACTTTTTCTTGTATTTCGTATAATCTGTCTTTCTTTTAGCAGACTTTCCAGTTCCATTCTTTCTATAACTTGAAACCACTCACCAGCCCCTGCTTTCTTTAGGGCTTGGATTAACCATATATCTCCACCCTGTGTTACTGCGGTGCTCAACAGCGCAAGCGTATCACTTGATTTTCTTTGTCCTGTTACGTCATTAAACTTATACACTGCGATTGGCACCTTACGAACAGGTGGTGTCATATTGTATAGTTCATCTACTAACGGTGCAGTGTTTGGTGCAGGAGCATCCTGTGGTTGGATGCTTGCACAACTAGAAAGTAAAGTCACCAACAGGAACAGTGATAATAGTTGAACTACCATTTGTATCCACAATTGTTAAATCTACGGTATCGCTACTTTTGGTATAACTGATTGTTGTTCCCTCAAAAGTAACGGTGCCTGATGTTGAAGCATCTTCTCCGAACATACTGTCAACCAACTGCTTAGATAGTTGGGCATATATTCTAGACTCTACGTTTTTCATAAATTTAGAAAGGTTTGTATTTGCCTCATCTCGTATTCTTTGACGTTCAGCAGCTGCCTTCTTTTCTAAAATTGCTGTCTTTCTGGAAAACTCTTGATTCTCAATAGTCAAAACATGAGCACTATACCCATTTCCACTGAAAGCTGGTGATTTAAATGTGTGTGTCAATTGAACTGCGTGTGAATTTACAGACAACAAACAAAGAAGAAAAAGTGAAACTCTAAACATCATCCTTCTCTGTCTGTTTTTTTGATTCTTGTATTTCTATGATAGTGTGTATTTTTTGGTCGAGTCGAATCATGTCGTTGTCCAACATTCTTACTCGATCAATCAATCCTATCAAAGTTCCTAGAGCTTTATCTAAACTTGGAAGAATGTTATTTGTAACAAACTTCCAAATATAGAAAATAAAATAACCCATGCCCACAGCAACAACTACGGGTATACCGTATTGATTTACTAATTCTACTACATTTGTTATATCCATAACTATTAGTCTTTTCTAGAATCGTCTTTCCCATCGGCAGCAGACATTCTTCGTGTATCGGGTTTTACTCCTAGCACATGACATACTAGAGCGTCTAACCTCACGATTTCATTATTAATAGTCTTTATACGGTTGTCTAAAGATGAAATCATACCATTTAAACTTTCAGCACTACTCACAACCGAATCAAGTATATACTTTAACAATAATATGATAAAAAACCCGCCGATAACGACGGCCGCGATGGAAAAGCCGAGGTCAGCGATTAAGCTAAACGCCTCCATGAGCCCTCCATCTGTTATATTACTACGAACTATTTAGGGGATTTGTCTTGTAGTTGATGTAGTCTAACAAAATAATCTGCATCGACTAAGACTAGGGGTTTGGTGTTATTACGTTTTAGGACTACAATTGGTTCATAATCACCAGCATTTTCTTTTGCTTGTTCATACGATTTCCAAACGTTAACACTTTCTTGGTTTTTGCACTCAATAGAGTATGGGAACTTTGCTCTCGCAGCACGGGCCATGATGAGATCCTCACCACCCGCGCCCATGCTGCGAGATTCTATATCTTCTGGATGAACTTCTAATTTCTCAATAAGCAAATCACGAAACCATTGTTGAAGTCTACGTCCTTTTGCCTTAGCAGATTGTGTCTTCATCTTCCCAGTCAATTATCTCATCTTCAAAATCTGGATCGTCAATATCACTTTTACAAAATGGACAATACATTATTCTATAGTGATAATCATCCATATTATGTTTAATAGCAAATTCAGCCTCACAAGAGACACAGACTATGAGTTTCATTGAATCTCGCAGAAACCCGCTGCACAGGCTAATTCTTGTGCACCAATTGTCATATCAGTTTGCTCATATTCTGCAAGTTTCTCCCATTCAACAAGTTCAGGCATACTCTTCAAAAGCACTTCGTATTCTTGCTTAGTGCAATCCTGATAAGGTGCTTGTTTATATGTATGTTCTGCAAATGGAAGGAAACTGACGCCACTCATATATTTAAAGTTATCGTATACCCACGACCCAACTTGCAACCATTCCTCTTCTTTGACAGAAATGGTAACAGAAGGCTTATGCTCGCACCAGTTTTCTTGATAAACTTTCCATAGTTTCAACTGTTCAATAGCAGACATATCTGTGCGAAACACTGCACCAGATTCAACCTTCATGGGAAAGGAAAACACTGATGTATGACTTGGATTCATCACATCATCTTCAACAGGAAATCCTTGGTCTACCATCATTTTTGTCAATGGGTCTTTCTTATCACCACGCACTGTGCGAATATAGTAAGGATTATGTCTTGCATGAATACCAGAAGCAGAATCAGTCAACTGACTTACTGTGCCAGATGGTTTTACACAAGTCACAGCAACAGATTGATTGATACCCATCTTTTCAGCATATTCCTTGTTTGTTTCTACAGCAACATCTCTTAGTTTTTGTAATCTAATTTCTAGGCCACGAACCTTACCATTTGTGAGTTTACAATCCATAATACCTGTAAGGGAAACACCAAGCAATCTCTCTTCTTCACAGTTTTTTCTCCATGACTTAGAGACATACTTAAAGTTGACAAGTGTTGATTGGAATGTACCAAGAATAGTTGCAAGTCTTACCTTCTCCAAAAGAGTTTCCTCTGTATCGTGTGCACGTACCACAACCTCTGACAAATTACAGAACTGACGATTACGAAGAATAATTTCAGAACAAGGATTAGTGCCATATTCATGACCATCTACTTCACGCCTACCATTCTTTGATGCCATCCAATTAGCAGACTCGCGATTAAAGATACCACGTTCACCAGACTTGGAATCATAGAGAGCTTTCCACTCATCCATAAAAAGACCAATGTTTGGTTTTTCACTATAACACGCAGAGTTGTTTGCAAGTGCCCGCTGACCGTTCTCATTCCACCACTGACCAGTCTTGGCATGACGCATAAGGTCATCAGATAGGTTAGACAAACTAATTAGTGCAGAACGACGTACACCACCAACAACCACAACTTCTGCAATCTTACAGACTACATCGTGTGCTTCTAAAGAATATAACTTACGTCCGGCTGCATTCTTAAAAATATTGACAGTAAAGTTAAATAGAGATTCAAGTGGTTCTGGACCACTAGCTCGTCCACCAAACGTCTTCAGCGGAGAACCAGCGGGTCTGACCTTACTTAAATCCCACCTTGGTATCTGTCCGACATATAACATACCAATAAGTTCTTTGAGTCCTTTAGCCCAACCCAACTTACTATCAGCCACCACAATAGTGGTATCTGACATATGAAACTCATCAGCAATTACAGGAAGTTGAGAAACAAATTGTTTTTCAACACTAAACCCAACACCAGTGCCATTCATAAGAACATAGAGAATTTCATCAAATGCCTGTGGACGATCAACTGCCACATAGGAACAGTTATAACCTGCGATGTTCTCACGTTTAAGAGCTTCACCAGCGGTCATCATACAACGCATGGACGGCATAACACGCAAACCAAGAACCGCTTGTTGTAGTTCATCTCTCAACTTCTTTGAGAGATCGAAGTTGACTGTTTCTTTTAGGTGTTCTGTGAAAAAATCAAAATATCTAGTAACGGTTTCATCCCAAGTTTCTCGACGTTCTTTTTCTGGTAACCATCTAGAATAACGGGACAAATGAATGAACTCTTGGTACGATGTTGGTAAATAATTACTAGGCATTTATCTTTCTCCATTCTGCTAGTTTTAGTTGTGCCTCTGCACCACTAAATGTATTGTTTTTTATGATTGTTTCTAAGTCTTGTTTAGTATACCCTGCAATAATCATATCATTAATATCTTTTTGTTTCACATGGTTTGGCCAGATGACAATTTTCTGACCTTGTTTTATTGTCTTCTCTATCTGTTTACAAATTTCTTTGTTTCGTGGCTCATTATCATATATGATAACTAACTCACCGTCTATCAATTTTTTAGAAAAGTCTGCCCCAGCAACTGCAATGCAATTGTCAAGGAACATACTATCTATCGGTCCTTCAACGACCAAGATTTTCTTAGTTTTATCTACTCTATCTAAACCATAAATCTTGTCTGCATTTTCATCCAATTTGACGGTAATATATCTAGGTTGTTCAGAACCAAAGGCTCTACCTTGATATGCGAATACCTCACCATTCTCATCCCTAAAAGGAATCAATAACCTTGGATGATCACAACTCGAAGGTGGAAATTTATTTTTTACTAAAAGGTTTGAAAATCCGTAAAAATCCGGGCATAAGAACAGGTCTGCACATCTCTCTTGAGGAATATTTCTCTTCTCAACCAATCCTCTCGCCGGGTGAGACTTGGGTAGTTCTGAAATCGATTTGAGGTTTTTGAAAATATTCTTCTTAGGAAAGACAGGTGCATTGAATTTAAACTCCGGTTCTGGATTGTTAGTTTTAACGCCTTTTCGGTAACGTTCCATTATATAGTCATCGTAAACTTTTGAGTTTACGTGCTTAATAAGATTTCCCAATGTTGCTCCAGCACCACAGTTGTGACACTTGAAAAACAAATCATTCTTTTTACGGTAAACGAATCCTCTGGCTTTTGTGCGAGACTTCTGTGAATCTCCACAATATGGACAACGAAAGTTCCACAAGTTCTCCCCTTTCTTTTTAAAAAGTGGAAGTTGTGTACTTAGTATATTAAGGTATTTTGTATCGATATAGGACATTCATGTATGATATCATATCTATCACAGAATGTCAAGTTCTAAGATTTTGTTGAGCACAAACCCAGCAATAATTGAAGCGCCAATAAGAACATGACGCCATCTTTCTAAAATACCAACTCTGTCTCTGAGTTCATCACGTATGGCCTGAATTTCTTTATTCTGTTCTGCGTGTTGTGCAGCTGCAGCCACCATGATTTCTTTGGTATTAGTAGTTACTCTTGAATGAAGTTCAGAGATTTGTTTTAACAACTCTGAACGACGTGTTTCTATTTGTTGCTCTGCCTCTACAATTGCTTCTTCTTGTCTTGCAAGTTTTTCTTCATGTACAGCAAGCATACGATGAATGGAATTAGATACATCAGTTAGTTTCTCTATAGCGACATCCAGTCTATCATGGATTTTTCTTTGGTCTTCTAGTTCCTTTTTGAGGAGCCTAACCTCTGTATCTAACCCATCCATCGTTCTCTAGCCTTCAGACTTGAGAAGTGTTACAGCACCCCAAGCA
>BCSF01000485.1_pt1 | contig 15379 bp, 17 predicted proteins | sample 1016431 | NCBI WGS metagenome assembly BCSF01 (sample SAMD00045685;SAMD00045686;SAMD00045687;SAMD00045688;SAMD00045689;SAMD00045690;SAMD00045691;SAMD00045692;SAMD00045684;SAMD00045690;SAMD00045691;SAMD00045692;SAMD00045684;SAMD00045685;SAMD00045686;SAMD00045687;SAMD00045688;SAMD00045689, study...
CAGCAATTTTCTCGATTGAGAAAGCCATTTCAGCAAAAGCAACATTACCTGACTCACCCAATGTTTCAGCCTGATTAGTATCCATACCACCTGCAAAGTTGTAAGTGTTTGATACGCCAGTAGGCTGCTCACCGATCTGAGACTCACCAATGTTGTTAGCATCGTTGCCAACTTTAGGTGATCTAGATGAAAATTCTGTGTTAGCTTCGTTATAGAATGCTTCGTCGCCTGCTTGACCAGCATATCTGCTTCTCATAGCAAATATAAGACCTGTAGGTCCTGTCATAGGCTGAACACCAACTAAGTCATAAGCGACTAGGTTAGGCATTGCTCTTCTTACTAAGCTGATTAATACTGGATCGTAGTTATCGATACTACCGCCAGTAGCGTTAGTTGGTGACTCTGCAAGAAGACCATTCTGGGGCTGCCAGTTGTTTCCTTCTTTCAGACTCTTCTCTGTGTTCTCCAAACAAACAGCAGTTACTGATTTCTTATGACTATCTCCGATGTCGGGAAGGTCATTATGCTCAATAATTGGTTGCCATTTCTGTTGGAGTTGTTCGTACATATATTCCATTAGTTTCTCCTTTAAGAATTTACGAAATTATTTCCTAACAGTTCGCGAAATTGCGGCTGCATAATTAGCCATTCCACCAGGTAAAGTTTTGACTTCTTCGTCAAGTTCTACTTGGTCTTGATCTTCAACGATATCTTCCGCTAAAGTCTTGGCTGTTCCTTTGTCAAAGTAAGACTCTTTCAAAGTGTTTAACTTCTTAGAGTAATCTTCAACGTTATCATAATCTAAACCTTCCGATAGAGCACGGAGTTTTTCAATTTGTGTATCTGCTAGGCCGTCTACTGCCTCAGCAAAAATGTTTTTTCTTGAAGCTTCGAATAGTTCATTTGCAATAGAAATCTTTGCAGATGTTTCTTCTTCTAGCTTACCTTCGAGTTCTTCAACTCTTTGTTCTAATTCTGTGAATACGTCGCTGCTTGCATCTTCTGGCAACACAACATTGTGTGCTTCCATAAGACCTTTAAGACCGCTCATGAATGATTCAGCAATTTCCACTTTCAATGAAGACTCTACAGCAACTTTATTATCTTCCATCCACTGCTCAGATAGGTAGTTGATGTACTCATCTACTTTACCTGATAAAGATTCAGAAAGTTCTGATTTAGCTTCTGCAAGTTGAGCATCGAATGCTTCAGAATACTGAGTTTCAATTTCTGTAACTCTAGCATTAACTGCTGCTTCAAATACAGTCGTTGCTTTCTCGCGAAGGTCTTCTGCAAGATCTTCACCAAAGATAGCATCGATATCTTCTTTAACACCACCTGAATGTCCTGGAGCTAATTCAGCACCACCAGTTTGACCTGGAGTAGCAACTTTAGTACCTGCAGGAGCGTCGCTGACAGATTTGTCTGCTTTTCTCTTAGGACTTGTTTTGCCTTTTGCTGTAATTAGATCTTCTCCTTTACCTTCAGATCCTGATTTCTCGTCCGCTCCACCTGGTTTAGGTGCAGTAAAGCTAGCAGTTTTATCTGCTGGTCTTTTATTGCTTCCTTTAGTTACAGGTTCAGCGACAGCTGAATTTTCACCGCTGGCCTTAAACTCGTCAAGTTCTACTTGTTCCTCGGCCGCAACAGCTTCATTTGTTTCGAACTTATCTAGTTCATTAGCCATTTTTTTTCTCCTCGTTTTGAGTCTAATACGTTATGCTTATTATTTATAATTAACTAATTTACAGGGATTTTAAAAACTTGTTAAAAAGTTCAAATTTTCTTTCCTGCAATTCCCTTGCACTTATTCTGCCGGTGTTCTGAATCTCTTCGATCACTTTCTGTGATTGCCAAGACCCTGAAGCAGCATCATAAATCCATTCTACACCTTCCATAACACCGTTAACAAAAGCGTTGGGTGCAGAAGGATCAGCAACAATATCACCGGCAGTAGCAAGTTGAAAATCCCCTTGCACTTCATTGATACCTTCACTGTTCTGTTTTAGACTACCCATACCTCTTGAAGATACACCTAACTGTGCTCCTTCATCGATCAGACTCTTTACGATTTTTCCGTATGGGGTGTCCATGATTTTTGCTTTACCCACAATATCATTCCCCTCAGTCTTGAGAGATTTGATCATGTGAGAAACTCTTTCTAAATTAATTGTTGGACCATCTGGGTGTCCTAGTTCTCCGTAAGCTCTATTTTTACTTACGAATTGGTCGTTGTATCTATCTACTTCTTTCTGTAGAGTTTCCATTGGATACATTCTACCATTTCTGTTCTGGATTGCACCTTGCATAAAAACACCTTCGATAAAGTGTTCTTTCTTTTTGCCGTCACTAGATTCTACTATGACTGGTGCGATGTCGTTGAATGTTACTTCTGATATTAACTTCATGTGTTATCCTTCTACTGATACGCTAGCTGCTAATAAAGTAGCTGCGGATCCAAATACCTCGTCGGTTGGATCTTTCTTTAATAAAACTGTCTCTGCAGGTCCCACTGAAATCATTCCTTTAACAACTGCATCACCAACTGCTGTAGCATTACCAGAAGCAGTTTGTATAGTTACGTTCCCTAATGATGCCGCATTGTTATATATGCGTACTGTAGTAGCCAATGATATGTTACCACAGTGTGAGTTGTTAGCGACTAATGCTGCTTGTGAACTCTTTAGTTTAAGTATTTCACTCATCGTCGCCTATCTCCGATGCAATGTCCATTGCAAAGTTAGCAGCTGTATCATAGTCGTCTTCTAACAATTGATTAAACTGCTTTAAATTATCTTCCGTTAATGCGTCTTGAACAAATGCAATTGCTGACTCATATACTTCTGCGTCTTGACCATCTGCATATGATGCAGCCTTACTATGATCTTTCTTAATTGCGCCACCATTGAATACTGCGGCTTGTTCTGCTTCATTTTTAAATGCTGGATGTAGAGGTGAGTTAACAACGTCCATATGCTTACCTACGAAGTTCTTCTCGCCTTCTGATTTAGGTTTGCCAATACCAGTTTCTGTTCCAGCTTGAAGGTCTGGATCTGGTATGATGTCAATCTTCTTTACTTCTACAATCTGTCTAAGTGATTTCATTTCATTCCTCTGTTTCGTCAAGATCTGCTTCTTGATCGGGTTGTTCTATTTCACCTTCTGTGTCAACCTCTGGTTCCGTTACGAGCTCCTGTTCAGCTTCGTAATCATTCTGATCTTCTTCACCTTCATCTATTTCAGGTTCGAGATCTAACTCAGGTTGATCTTCTACAGGTTCTGCGTCAGGTTGATATTCTTGACCAAACATATTGTTGCTTAGTTCGTTCTTAAGACCGTCAACCCTATCAGCCAACCTATCTCTTAGAACTGCATCCAAAGCTTCGCCTGCTTTGTTTGGTTTATCGTCCATTGCCAAGTCAACTATATCTTTAACATTATCACTCATAATAATTCTCCTGTTTTATTTATATATCTTACACTTGCTCTGGCGGTGCTTCTGGGAAACCATTGTCGGGTTGTCCCTGTTCATCGCCCATTTGGTCTGGCATATCGTCGTTTCTTTCTTGTTCTGCCTCGGCATCGGTCTCCATTTCGACCTGCATATCTTCAACTTCTTTGTCTGTTTGCTTAAGAACATTCTTCTTAACCCACATAGTACTGAAGTATTTACCAAGGTAAGGATCCACATCATTAACTGCACCTAGCTTTTCACTAAAGATTTCTAGTGCTTTTAATTCTGAGAAGTGACTGTCTGTTACATAGTCAAATCTCATTTCCCGTCTTACAACAGGCCAGTCGTCAGGTGTAATAATACCTTTCAATACAAGTTGCTTTTCTAAAGCTGACTCAAACAATCTTGAGAACTTTAGTCTAACTCTTGCTATAAATTTTTGAAACTTAATTTCGTCTCTACTGATCTCTGATGCCCTGCCAATAGCAAAACCTTGTTCAGGTTCTAATCTTGATACAGGAACATTCAGAGCTCTGTAAAGTTTCTTTTGGAAATATAGAACATCGTCCATCTCTCCAAGGTTCTGTCCTGCTGGAAGTGTAGTAATTTCTGTTCCTTTACCACCTTCTCTTCTAGGTAACCAGTAGTCTTCTAACATTGTCATGAACTTTCTGTCATCTCTTAGTTCACCAGTTGATGCATCATAGACAAGTCTGTTCTTATGTTTGGCCATCATATCTCTAAGATATTGTTCGGCTTTAAGTTTAGGAAGATTACCAACATCTATGTAGAATATTCTACGTTCTGGTGCACGTGATATTCTATAGATAACCGTAGCGTCTTCTAAAACTCTTAATTGGTTCAAAGGTTTAATTGCTTTGTGTAGATGTGACAATACCATTTTATTCGATTCGTCCATCAAACCTGAAGTACAGTGAAGTATACTATCCTTGGCTATCTTTAAGCCTTGGCTAGTTCCTTGAGCGGGGTTGACTGCACCTGGCCCGCCTTTGAATCCTTTATCATTGTACATGTAGTATTCTTGTTTTGTCTTCGCAAGAAGGACCGTGTTAGGTCCTGTGCCAGATTTCTTCTTACCGACCTCCCTTACTTTACGTATTTTTCTTGGGTCGATGTATCTTAGTTCTTGAATACCGTTCTGTACATTGTCTTCGTCTATAATGACGTGGTAGTATAACCTTCCGTCAATATACCAATGTCTGAAAATCTCGTATGCTTGTCTTTCGAAATCCAATAAGTCTTTTACTAAATTGAATTCGTCATGGATTTTTGTTTTAATTCCGTCCGCGAGTGGGACTGCATCTAGATTGATTTCTACTGTGTGGCTGTCTGGGTCATAAACTATTGATTCGTTTACCACATCGTCAATAGCATTTTCACATTCTGGCTGCATAGACATCTTTCTATAACGAGTGACAAGCTCGCCTTCGTTCTTTGCAGTTTGTTCCAGATCGACGTACTGACCATACGCTCCGCCTTCAGCAACAACAACAGCGCCGTCGTCTTCTGATTTCTGAGTGAATGATCCAAGGTCTACGTCAGTAGACTTTCTGTTTATTTCGAATCCGAATAGTTCCATAGTTACCTCATAATATATTTATACAGCACTATGATACCGTATAAAAGAAATAAGGGCAACGCTAGTTGCCCTATATCCTTAGTTTCCGCCTGCGTTTCCTGTAGAACCACCAGTAACTTCCCACCAGTCGTACTGGAAGGTCACCTGGAATTCTTGGATTACGTCAGTAGCATTCCAGTCTACTTCCATTTCAGTGATGTTCACTGGGAAGATACCATTAAAAGAATACTCTCTTATAGGTACGCCTGTTTTGCTATACTGAATAACTTGGGCTGTAGATTTGTAAGACAAGTCGCTAGATGATCCAAAACCTCTTACGTTACCCAAATGAGAGTTGATAGTGTTCATCCACTCTTCCATTGAGTTCCTAATTAAAAAGTCCTCGTCATTAACTACTGTCACGTTCCATTCAGCAAATGTTCTGTCACCTGCAATCTTTACTTTCCTACCGAAGTATGGTACTTCGATGAAACCTAAAGTAGATGCTGGGACCTGAGATGCTCTGATTAAGAACGGACTCTTTAGATCACCAGCACTGTTTGCTGGGTTAGAGATGTTTACTTGGAACAGGGTAGGTCTAGCACCACCAAGGGTTAACTGCGACCTCATTTCATTGATATTAAAAGCCATGTTTTATCTCCTATTCCTATTTATTAAAACTTACCAACTATCTCTGAGAATTCAACTCCAGATCTAACTGCTACGAAATTCAACTGAATGAAATTGATTGATCTTGATGGCTTGATGTAAATGTCACCAACAAATTCGTTTCTATCAATTACTTCACCTGTGTTGTTTGTCTCGTCACAAACGACCTTAAAGTCTTGTATTCCTCTTCTTCCTTGAACATCTCTTAAGAATGGTTCAACTAGATTTCTAAACTGCGATCTAGTGAACGGATCATTAAATTCAAACAATGTGAATTTAGATGCTGTACTAATTGCTTTCTCAAGTACGATGAACAATCTTCTTACATTAATTCTATCGAATGCTGAAGGCTTACCTAGTAATGTTTTATCACCAAACAGGATTGTACCTTGTCCAGGGAATGTTACTACTGGGGTGATGTCTGATTGATAAAGCAGATCTCTTTCAGCTTTGGTAGGATTGTAAGCTAACTTAACTAGATTCTTGACTTGACCTCTGTTATAACCAGCAGGTGAGAACCAAGCATCTCTAAGTTCATCAGTATTTACTGCAAGACCAGCCATGTCAGCATTCAAAGGAATGTATCTATACTTGTCTGCGTATTTGTCATACTGATATTTGTATCCAGAATCCATAAACAGATAGGATGAACTTGTAATGTCATCTCTAAACTCTTTACTGTCTGTTGCTTCGCTACCTGAATTACTAACAACGTCGTCTTTATCAGGTGAGATAAACACAACTACGTCCTTTCTGGACTCTGCAATATTATCTCTTAAGTGTTTAGCAAGACCTGTTTTCTTAGTTCCGCCAATAGCTTTACCCTGTAAGATCAAACTTACATCAACATCTTCTGCTGATTTGTAAAGATCGTATCCTGCTGTTACTTGTCCTAATGCAATCGCACCTTCTGCTGCTGAATCAGCACCATCACTTAGTGAATCGTATACTGGTATAGTAGCAGCTGGACCAACGTCTGTGTTTGCTGAAGTTGCTGCAGTAGTATCTACCGCTACGCCTGCTGTGTCTGCTGTAGCATAAATCCAATTTGAAGATTTTTCAATTACGTCTCTCCAATAATTAGACTCACCAGATTCTGTTTTTGCATCTGTTGCTCTTGAAACTCCCTCGAATACTTCAAGGATTGTTCCTTTTGTTCCTGTAATGTCGCCGTCTTCGTCTTCAATAACAACGTGAACTTCATCAGAAACTCCACCTTTGTTTGCAACGAATGTAGAAGTACCTGGAGCAGATCTTACTAGATCCCAATGTCCCCATCTTCTTTCTATTGTAGCAACTGAACTGTTAGCATTTACAGTGAAACCTGACAAGTCTGTTGAACCTGTGTAAGCTGTTTCAAATGTAATAGCTGTTGAGTTAACTGCTGCAACTTCGTTATTAAAGAACCCAATTGTTGAGTTACCGAAGTAGACTTTGTCACCTGTTTGCAATGTTGCTGAAATATCAGAACCTACAGTTGCAATTTTTGAACCATTGCTGATGGTAAAAGTTGCACCTAAGTTTGCTGAGTAAGCAGCGGTTGAAGTACATAAAGATACTTTAAGTGAGTTACCTAAAGCTCCTGGGTACCTAGCAACAAAATCTGCATTAGATGGAATGGTTGCACCATCGAGATCATCTTCATTCGCGATGAGGACCTCATTTCCACCAGATGCGGCATTTTTTGAACTGGAGTCTAAGACTCTAGTTACATATAATTTATTTCCGTATGCTAAAAAGTTAGCAGCCGAAAAGAATGTTTCTACATTGAAAAGGTCTCCGTTCGCATATGGTGCCGGATCACCGAACCTTGCAGCCAGTGTTTCTTCACTGTCTACTAGGACACGGGTATTAGCTGGACCCCATTTGAAAACCCCTGCAATTGCGCCTTCTGTAGTAGAAACTGCTGGTACAACTGTACTTAAATCAATTTCTGATACATTTACGCCTGGACTAACCTGAAATGGCATTTCAATTCTCCTTTATTTTTAATAGTGTATAAAAGCTCTCGATATATTTATACTTCCTCGTTCTTAGAAAGTACTATCTCTCTCGTAATCATAATCCCAGGTTCTTACGAGTTCACCACCTTTAAATTCATCATCATCTTCCCAGGAATTATCCATACCCTTATCTATAAAACCAAAGGGCACGAGTTGGTCTTCCAAGGCTTGTGCATTCATCTCGTATAAGTTCTTTCGTATGTCTATGTCTGTTAGTTCTTTGAAGTAATCCTGTTGGGATAACCATGCAAATAAAACTAGACACATCACGAGATCGTCGTTCTGTCCGTCCTCAGCTTCGTAGTTAGTTCCTCTTTTATTAGCTACGAAGGTTGTGAGTTCAGCTAAGACGTCGAAATCATTCAACACTAATCTATCGTTTTCTATTATTGTCTTTAGCATCGAGCAACCTATCCTTTTAAGAGATGAGGTTGTTCTTACTCCCGGTTGGCTATCACCACCGCCAAAGCCACTACCAACTATCTGTCCGGCCCTACCCTTCCAAACAGCTCGTACCAAGGCTTCATATTCTAAATCATTGTGTAGTATGTCAGCGACTTGTTGACCAATGTCATTAATTTCTACCATTACAGATGCATTATTATATGCTCTTGCTGCGTTGTATATCGCTTTAGGATATAAAACTGGAGCTATAGTATTGTTTCTATATGTGGCAACAATCTTGTATGGCACTTGTGTAACATCAAATACAACGAAGGCACTGTAGTCATTACCTACACCTCTACTTGTATCAACAGTTATAGCATATATGTGATCGGTCTTTGGTCGTTCAAAGATCTTCATGCTTTCATTATGAGATAATGGTTCTTCGTAAACCATAGTTCTTAGTTTATTAGCATCAATCAAAGTATCTGATGATCCTAAAAACTCACATTCAAACTCAACTGCAAATTGTTTTTCTGAAGTGTTTCGAATTGTTTGTTGCTTCCACTCTTCATCTCTGCCAGGAACATCCCACCAGTTTACACTTACAGTTGCATAATCATTAAATCCTTTTTCTGCATCATGCCATAGTTTATAAAACATATTCATACCATTTGGCGTAGATGTAATCAATACTCTTGATGTTCTACCAGATGATATGGTAGGATATACAGAACTAAAGAACTCATCTTGTACGGTTGCAGGTACGAATGCAAACTCATCTAGGTATACTAAGTTAATAGACATACCCCTTACAGCTGAAGCTGAAGTAGATGATGCAAATATTTTACTACCATTCTCTAATACAACACTACCTTTGTTCCATTCTACGACTCCTTGTTGAAGGAACCATGGTAAGTTTTCATATGCTAATTGAAGTCTGCCAAGAATCTCTCTTGATGTTGCAGCTTTGTTAGCAAGAATGGCAATGTTGAAATCTGGATTGAATAATGCATAGTGTAGCATAATTGCAACCATAGTAGTTGTTTTACCAGTCTGACGTGGCATCTTACATATTACAAATCTGTTTTCGTTAACAGAATGCATAATATTTTTTTGGTATTCATATGGCTGATAAGGGACTAAACCTTCATCAATGTTAACAATCTTAATATATGTCTCACAAAAGTGAACCACATCGTTGTTACATTTTACAATCTCAGCAATCTCCTTTTCAGTAAAGTCAATCTGAATATTAGCTTTTTTGAGCTTAGGGTTTCCTAAATAATGATCAGCCATTTTTGTGTGTCTTTACCTTCCTGGCTCCACCTTCTAACATTGCTGTTAACTCTGATGTGGATCCTACAAACAAGTTATTAGTAACTTCTTTGGGTCCCTTTTCTTCTGGTTGCATGTCTTTCATCTTCTTCTGCAGATCAATTAAATCTTTGTTAGCAGATGATAAAGTACGAACTAAGTCGGCAACAACTTCAAAAGAACGTGGGTGTTGGGATTGCTGAGCTAGGTCAACAATACCATTGAGAGCGTCTGTACCACGTTCGATGACGTTATACAAATTCTCTCTTGCATATATGAAGTCGTTTTCAAGAGTCTCGTCTTGAACTGGCTTCGTTTTTTCTGTAGAAACAATCTCACCTTCCATTGGTTTAATATCCAATGCTTGGCTGATTGGATCCTTAGGTGTCTTCTCCATTGAAATAATCCTCAAAATCAGTTATTACTGCATAGTTATCTCCAGACTTAATTAGGTCTGGCGCTATCGATGCTGCTGCATTTGTAGTTGGGTTTCTAAATTGATCTAACCCAGGCTTCTGTTTAATGCCTACTGCAGCTGCATTTGATGTGAGCGTTGAATGGATGTTAACATTAGCTTCATTGATGATGCCAACATCTTTTATTGGTCCAAATAAATATGCTTTCATTACAAAACTCAAATTCCATATGAGAGCTCTTCTTGTTTCAAAGTCTCCTTCATATGTATCTTGTGAACTTAGTCCCTGCAGTGTTATGGGAACGTCCACTTTTATATCCATATCATCCAAGAGATTAATAGTGCTAGTAAACTCTGGTGTAAAGAATGGTAAAATCTGTTCTAGTACTTGGGTTGCATCTTCTGCATACCTGACATATATGTTCATGTCAAAACTAATCTCATAAGGAACCGGATTGAATACTCTTTTCTTTTTAGTAGGATCCGTACCGTTATCCTTTATAAGCTGTCTATTTGTACTTAGTTTACGAGATGGGTCATATTGTAACGTCGTCATCTCAAAAGATAATCTAGGCAAGTTGATTGCTTGCTGTTCATCTAGGCTTAAGTTCTGTTCTAATCTAGCAGTAACTTTTTCTCTAGGTGCATATGTAAGTGGTAGTTTAATCTCTGATATAACATTACCACTAGAGTTTCTTCTCTTAATATGTATGTCATTAAACAAAGTACCAAACAAAATAATGTACCTTCTTAATGATTCGTGGTAGAATCTATTGCCTAACATTAGAACGTACCCCCTTCACTGAATGGATCCCTATCTGTAAAGTCGATAAAATTATCAGCTTGTGTCTCAATAAATGTGTTCTCGCTGTCAGTAATATCATCTTGATCCGATTCTGTATATCCACTTAAGATGATTCTATTACCTCTCTCATCGTGAATAGGTAGATCTCCTGTTTCCATCATCAGCTGACCAAGTAGATTGATGTCCATTGATCTGTTTGTTTCTAATTGATCAATCTCTTGAATACCTGTATCAAATCTCTCACTACTGTATTCAAACATTTCTAATCTTAACTCATAGAACTGAAGTGCACCCATTTGATAGAATACTGGTTCGTGTTCTACAAAGTTAACAGAATAGAGTTTGTTGTTTAAAGGAAACCATACTAGGTCTCCTTCTCTTGGTCTTGTTAGGTTAGCTAAGTCTGGTGCACCTACATCTTGTTCAAATGTTCTTCTTGCAACAGACATTGTCATTGTGTCTCTTTGTTCTACACCGAACTTAGATAGGAAGTCACCTTCACCACCAAATCCTTCTACTGTGTTAATATACATATCAGTTGTGTAGAACTCTTTGAATAATCCTGCATCACTTTCACCATACAGGCTGTCATAGTCGTAATATGTTTTTGGCAAATAGTATGCCTCGATTCCATAGATTCCTATGGACTCAATTATCAAATCTTCTATAAGGTTCTGTTCTGAACTATTATTGAAGTTGTTAAAAAAAACATTACGAGCCATTTTATCCTACCATATCTTCAGGAGGATGTGAGTATGATGTTGCCATTTCTTCTTCTAGTTGCTGTCTTTCTGCAACGGCATCGTCATAGATCTTCTGTCCGTTAAACTGAACTCCTCCAGGTAATTGTAGTCCTTCAAACTTAGTTAGGTTAGTTCCCCACTGAATTTTAATTAAACATGATGCATATCTTAAAAGCCATCTATCTTTCCATATATCTACGTACGTGGCTGGATCCCAAACTCTATATGCCTTAGCTACGATGAATGTGCCTTCTTGCACCCTATCCCAGCTCATGTCTATGTGTAATTTGTTTCCCACTCTACTGTATCTAAACATCTGCTTACCAACAAGTATCTCTTCGATCATACGTATGTTTTGGAAGTTCATAAAGTAAGGTACCAGTTCATACCTTGAAAGGTCGTACAAGTCGTTTAAGGCAATCTGATAGCGGATATTAAACAGGTTATTAGTAGACGTTGAGTCTCCTATATCAAATAGATCAACAACACCAATAATGTTGTCTGGTATAGTTATATAACCATTGGTCTTATCTTCTGCAGTAACTTCGTGCTTGTAGTATGTTTGCTCTACTCCATCAAAATGATAATCTTGATAGTAGTCTAAAGCCTCGTCAACTCTATCGTCTACTTGATCTTCGTCGACGTTTATTTCAACTACAGGCTTGCCTAGTCTTCTAAGACAATGCTCTTTGAATTCTGCTTTTGTTGTTGGTTTACTCATAATACTATTTATTCTCCCCAGGAGATGTCGCCATTGGCATAGTGAACTTTGAACACTCTGCCGCTGTTATCTTCTAGGTCTGTTCCTATTCTAACATCGCCTTCAACATCTAATGTTGCTTGGGGATTGTCAGTTTGAATTCCTACTTTATCTGATGTGGTGTTAGCTACTAAGAGGTCATCATCATCAGATGCTCCTAATTTTTTACCACCGCCTGATTGTTTTGCTGCTTTAATTTTAGCGTTAGCATGCCCAAGATCTTTACCTCTTGTGTCGTCTGTAAATAATGATGCCATGTGTCTTGCTTTACTTGCCATTTGTTACCCCCATGCTACATCACCGTTTGCATAATATACTTTAAATGCTCTGTTATCTCCATCAAGGAGAGTATCGTTTATTGTTACGTTGCCACTAAAATATGAATTTCCATTTACAGAAAATAAGTGAGATGGATTGGCGTTGTTTATACCAACATTATTATTAGCTGCTATAGTTATGTTACCAGTAGTTGCAATGCCGTATGACATAATCTGCAACAAGTCATTATTAGATGCTGCTTGTGTTAGTATGACGTTAGCGCCATTGGTTGCAGTATAGTCTTCTGTTTCTTCTAATAAGATACCATTTAGGAATACTTGGATACTATCGCCATCTCTATATCCTAAACTGTTACTGTTGTCATCGTTACCAGCAAAGTTTGTCTGGTTTGTGCTTGCTGTAAACTCATATTCAGTAAATGCAGAGAACCCAGCTGCACCGGCTTCATTAGTCCAGTAGAGTTGTCCGTTACCATATGTTTTTAGGATTTGTCCTGTTCCACCATCCTCTGATGGAAAGGCTTGAGCGTTGACTGTTAGGGAAGATACATTGGCTCCGATTTCAAACACCGCGGTGCCATTAGCTGAGTACATAATACCATCAGTGGTATTAATTGCTAATTCACCTGTTTCTAGTTGTGAAGTGTTTGGTGCGTTATTAGTTACCGCACTTCTCTTCAACTTAATAGTTGACGCCATATGTATCCTCTATACTGTGCTTATATAAGCAGAGTTTAAAGCCCCTTATAGAAGGGGCTATAATTATTTAGCTGTAAGTTCCACCGTCAATGATTGCGTCTAGTTGAGCAATACCTCCACCAGTTAGGTCTACTGTTGTGCCTGGTTCGTTATCGACACCGTTATACACGATGAATGTATTTGCTGATTGGTCTCTTGCAATACCGTAGAAGAATTTGCTAGATGTGTTACCTGCTACACCATAGAAACCTACGTCTACTGCATCGGTAAATGTTCCTCCGTCAGCTTGGTTATCAGCCAATGATAACATTGGATCATCAATCGTTACGACTGTTGAGCTTACTTCTGTTGTATTACCTGAAACTGTAAAGTTACCAGTTACTGTTAAGTCTCCACCTACTGTTGCATCATTTGTAATAACTGCACTTGCAGCATTTACTTCGCCAGTAATATCTACATCACCGCCTACTATAACATCAGCCTGCCCAGTAAGATTGCCTGCTACATTTAATGTGCTATCTAAATCTACTGCTGCATCTGAATGAATAACTGTAGAACTGATACTTGTATTTACAGTTGAATTTCCAACAGAGATTGTTGAAGTGTTTACACTAACATTTGAGCCAACTGCTAAGCTAGTTCTAGCAACAACTGTTGCAGCATTTGCTTCGCCTGTAATGTCTACATCATTTCCAAATGTACCTACTCCAGTGATGACAGCTGTTGCAGCATTAACTTCACCTGTAATATCAACATCACCGCCTACTACTGTATTGCCTGATGTTTGTACAGATGCTACTGATACAGCATTAGTTAGTTTAACTGAAATGTGTGATGTATTAGTACCTGCAACTACAATGTGATCGTCACCGACAATCTTAATTGTTTCTGTTTCACCACCACCAGTCAATATCAAGTTTGCTGATGCGGCGTTAGCTGCTGTAGCAAGATCAACGTCTACTGTGTTTGCTGTAATCGTGATTGCAGTAGTGTTAGATGTAATACCAATACCATTAGCACCTACAAAGTTAACTTGTGTATTTGATGCATTGCCTGTACCTGTTAACTTAACACTACCTGCAGTTGTATTAGCTACTGCATTTACTTCATAAGAATCACCAGATATTTGTATTGTATGTCCAGTTGCGTTTGCTGAATATAGCTTCTTATCCGCTAAGTTAATCGCTAGCTCACCCTGCTGCAGATCACCACCACTAGGTACCTGACCAGCACTGGTATTTCTTTTTAGTTTAATTACTGAAGCCATTTTTTCTCCTAATCTTTAATCGCTTGATTTAACCTTTCTAAAACAAAAGGACTTGTCCTTCTTTTTGGTTTATGCTTAAGGTTATTTATTTGTTCAAGCTCTTTGATACGTAATCTTTGAACTTGAATCTCTGTTGTTAACTGCATATTCTTTTCAGTTAACTCGTTTATTACTTGTTGTTGATTTTGTATGTACTGACTTAACATCTCTAATTCATCTCTATCTAATTCACTCAAATCACTCATTAAAAAGTTCCTCCATCTAAATCATCAAACTCTGGTGTTCCGCCTGAGCCTGCTTGTAATACTTTTCCTTCTGATCCAGTTACCTGAGCCATTGTAGAAGTATTGCTTGCATAAAATACTCCTTTATCTGTAAATGTGTTTAATCCTGTACCACCATCACTTGTCTTTAATGGTGATGCTAAACTATCAATTGTTGCATTATATAATGTTACATCTTTAATACCTGTTGCAAATGTATTACCTTGATACCTTGCACCTGATACAAAAATACTCTTACCATCAGATACTCCTGAAGGTAAGTTGGATCCAATGAAGTTTAATGTACCTGATTGATAATCAAAATACCACTCGTCATTGTTACCTGAACCTGTTTCAAATAACTGTGTACCATTAGATGCTGGATTACCTGATCCAGCTGAATCTACATATACTTTTAATTGATATGTAGCACCAAACTTTGGTGGTACCCAGTTAGTTGTTCCTGTTTTCCATGTTCTGTTATTTGTTGCTGTTCCGTCTTCTGTTGTTTCTAGTTCTGTATATATTCTAAGTACAGTTGTATTTGCTGCTGGAATTGTTGCTGGAATACTTCCTACATCAGACCACACCTCTGCTGGTTTAATAATTAAGTCTGATACAATAGCTTCGTTAGGAGCTTTTTTATTTGCATTGGTATCTGATTTAGCTTTACTAAATCCAACTTTTTTCCAAAGCAGGTCTACCTTTTGGCTATCTGATATTGCCATTATTCGACCTCCAAT